>ENA-OPWY01000470-OPWY01000470.1-human-gut-metagenome-genome-assembly--contig:-NODE-470-length-24301-cov-2.252825_pt1 | contig 24301 bp, 27 predicted proteins | sample MGYA00241515_ERZ502022 | MGnify/ENA primary metagenome ERZ502022 (study PRJEB25962, sample SAMEA2043045) | human gut metagenome | biome: human gut; feature: human-associated habitat; material: faeces...
CAGGCGCCGACCGGATCGATGCCGTCCTGCGAGGCGTAGACGGCCAGCTTCGTGCGGGAGCCTGCCTCGCGGGCGATGGACTTGATCTCGACGAGACCGGAGGCGATTTCGGGGACTTCAAGCTCGAAAAGTCTCTTGACAAGGCCCGGATGCGTCCGGGAGACGATGACCTGCGGGCCTTTGGTGGAGCGGCGGACCTCGACGACGTAGACGCGGATGAGGTCACCCTCGTGATAATACTCCGTGCGGACCTGCTCGGACGCGGAGAGCATGGCGTCGGTCTTGTCGTTGCCGCCGCCGATGCGGATGGTCATGTCGTTGGTCGCAGGCTCGATGCGCAGCACCGTGCCGGTGAGGATCTCATGCTCCTTGGACGAGAAGGTGTCGAAGACCATGCCGCGCTCTGCTTCGCGGATGCCCTGGATGATGACCTGCTTGGCCGTCTGCGCGGCGATGCGGCCGAAGTCCTTTGTCTGCACGTCGACGTTGACAAGATCGCCCAGCTGCACGGTCTTGCTGATTCTGCGGGCCGCGTCGAGCGTAATTTCCGTGGCGGGGGTGATGACGTCGTCGACAACCTCCTTCTGCACGTACATATGCATATCGTTGTCCTTGACCTCGACGAAGACGTTGTCGGTGTAGCCGTCCTTGTCCTTTTTGTATGCAGCGACGAGAGCCTGCGTGATCTTCTCGACCATGTAGCTCTGCGGGATCCCGCGTTCTTTTTCAAGCTGCGCAAGCGCTGCAAAAATTTCGGCATTCATAGTTTTCTAAATTCCTCCCTTTAAAACTCGACGTGAAGCCGCACCTGCGCGACCTCGTTTTTCTGGAATGTATATGTGGTTCCTGCGGTGTCGATGGTCACGGCGCCGTCCGCATAGCCCGCGAGCTTCCCGATGAATTCCTTCGCGCCGCCTATGGGCTTGAAGAGCTTCACCGAGACGGAGCTGCCCATAAACTGTGCAAAATCGGACGGGCGCTTCAGCTGCCGTTCGAGTCCTGCCGAGCAGACCTCAAAATTATAGCTGTCCGGCACGGGGTCCTTTTCATCGAGGATCGGATCGAGCGCGCGGGAAATGGCCTCGCAGTCGGAGATATCCACGCCGCCGTCCTTGTCGATGTACAGACGCAGGAACCATTCTCCGCCCTCGCGGACATATTCCACATCCCAGAGCGTACAGCCGTGCGCCTGCACGACAGGTTCTGCAAACTGCGCCACCTGCTCCGTTACCTTCATGAAAAATCCCCCTTACCAGCAAGAAAGAGTGGGGAGCAATTCCCCACTCTCAAGTAAAATACTATCAAGATGGCCTTATTATAGCATCCGCGGGCGGAAATTGCAAGGAGTATTTCTGTATTTGACCCGGAATTTCTTGTTTTTTTCCTTCTTTTTTCGCCCTGATCTGCGCAAAAGCGCACTGTGCGCGAAAAAAACGCAAATTCCTGTCTGCGGGGTGTCATTTCCCTCGCGTGTGTGCTATACTATATGAAATGAAGCTCGCTTGGGGGTATTTGAGATATGAAGCAGAAATCCGGCATGATCGGCGTCGTCTACGCCGCGATCCTTTCCGCCATCGCCGGTTACTTTTTTCGCATGACGCAGCTGTCCGGCGGCAGCAGCGTCCCGCTGATCGCGTTCAGCATCCTGATGGTCTTCGTCTTTGCGCTCGCTGCGGTCAGTCTGGAAAAGAAGTCTGCCTATGAAGCCGTCTACTGGCCCAGCGGGCAGGATCTGACGTTTTCACTGCTCGGTGCGCTGGGGCTGATCGCGGGCTGCGTGCTCAGCTTCCGGGGCTCTATTGCGCAGATGCTCGTGAGCCTGCTCGGCCTGCTGGCCGGACTTTCGCTCGGCGCGGGGGCCGTGCTGCGGTGGAAGGCAAAAAAGCCGTCGGCGGCGTTTTCCGTCTTCGTTGTGCTGTTCTATGTTGCGAAGCTCTTCCGCGATTTCCGCCACTGGGAGATCAATCCCGCGATTCTGGACTACTGCTTCTCGCTGTTCGCCATGATCGCGTTCATGCTGGCAAGCTATCACGCGGGCGCGTTCAGCTTTGAGCGAGGCGCACGGCGCCGGCTGGCGTTTTATTCGCTGCTGGGCGTCCTGTTCGGCGCAATCAGCCTTGCGGGCGCGCAGCTGCCGGAGCTTCTGATCTACGCGGGCAGCGTATTCTGGATGCTTGCCTGCGCGCAGCAGATGCTGAGGCGCTCCGTATAGGCTTTTTCAGCCGCCATAGCTGCACATGACCAAGGGAGGGAGGGCGAAGCCGTCCTCCCCCTGTATGATGTTATGGCAGCACCGCACCATTCGGCAAGCTGATCCGGTGAGAGTTTTTCGTCAAGTCAAGGTCTGAAAAGCGCGGGAATACTGTATGTATTTCAAACGCTTCCAACCGCGAAATTGGCGGAAAAGCTGCGCCGAAGCGCGCCGACGCAATTGTGCGGTGCTGCCTTATGCCTTTCTTGCAAGCGTCGCCCAGTAGGTGGGGATGTTGTGCGCGTGCAGATTGCCGTAGCCGTTGGTGTCCTCGTAGAGGTCCAGCAGCTGCAATCCCGCCTTGAGCTGGCCCGTGAGCTGCTCGTGCGCGGTGTGGGAAAACTGCACGCCGCTTTTGTCCTTTTCCAGCTGCCGCATCTGCTCCTCATCCTCGAGCGGGTTAAACGGGAGCGTGTTGATGATCCGCGTTTCGTCCTCGTCGAAGGCGAAGTTCAGGCCGTTGTCAAGCCCGGCCAGCAGCCGTCCGCCGGGCTTTAAGACCCGTGCGCATTCGCGCCAGATGGGCAGCACTGCGTAGACGTAGCAGTTGGAGACGGGATGGAAGATCAGATCGAAGCTGTTTTCGTCAAACGGCAGGCGCTTGGTCATGTCGGCGCGGACGATGGTAATGTCATAGCCCTCCCGCTCCGCGACCAGTTTCTCGGAATCCAGCTGCCGCTGCGAATAGTCCAGTACCGTGCACTGCGCCCCCAGCGCGGCGAAAATGGGCATCTGCTGCCCGCCGCCGGAGGCCAGCCCCAGCACGCGCTTGCCTTTCAGCTCGCCGAGCCAGCTGTGCGGGACGAATTTGACCGGAGTCAGCTTGACGTCCCACGTACCGGCCTTTGCCTTTTCATATTCCTCGTGGGAAACAGGCTTCCCCCATTCCCAACCTTCCTCGACCCAGCGGTCGATGGTTTTGCTGTTGATCTCCTGATACGGAATGTCCATAAAAACCTCTTTTATTATGCTTCCTTCGCCAGCTTCCATGCGACGTAGTCGTCGTAGGAGCAGAGGCGGTCAATGATGGTGCCGTCGGGCTGGAACTCGATGACGCGGTTACAGGTGGTCTGCAAAAGCTCATGGTCGTGTGAGGCAAGGAGAATGTTGCCAGGGAAGGCGCACAGGCCCTTGTTGACGGCCTGAATGGCCTCCATGTCCAGATGGTTCGTCGGCTGGTCAAGCAGCAGCACGTTCGCGCCCGAGAGCATCATGCGCGAGAGCATACACCGGACCTTTTCGCCGCCGGACAGCACATTCACGGGCTTGAAGACCTCTTCGCCGGAAAACAGCATCCGGCCCAGGAAGCCGCGCAGGTACACGTCGTCCTTTTTCGCCGAATACTGCCGGATCCAGTCGACAAGCGAGTCGGAGCAGCCCTCAAAATAGGCGGTGTTGTCCTTCGGCAGATAGCTGGTCGTGACGGTCTGGCCCCATTTGACGCTGCCCTCGTCCGGCTCCAGCTCGCCCATGAGAATTTTAAAAAGCGTCGTCTGCGCCAGCTCGTTTTCGCCGACAAAGGCGATCTTATCATTCTTATTGACAATGAACGAGACTTTATCCAGAAGCTTCACGCCGTCGATGGTCTTGGACACATCCGTCACGAACAGGATGTCCTTGCCGACCTCGCGTTCGCGCTCAAAGCCCACGAACGGGTACCGGCGCGAGGACGCGGGCATTTCCTCGACGGTCATCTTGTCGAGCAGTCTGCGGCGGGAGGTCGCCTGCTTGCTCTTGGCCTTGTTGGCTGCGAAGCGGGCGATGAAGGTCTGCAGCTCTGCGATTTTTTCCTCGGCACGCTTATTCTTGTTGCGGATGAGCTGCTGGATGAGCTGGGAGGATTCGTACCAGAAATCATAGTTGCCGACATACATCTTGATCTTGCCGTAGTCGATATCGACGATATGCGTGCAGACAGTATTGAGGAAGTGCCGGTCGTGGCTGACGACGATGACAAGGCCGGTGTCCTCGTAATCCAGAATAAAATCCTCGAGCCAGTTGATGGCCTCGATATCAAGGTTGTTCGTCGGCTCGTCGAGCATGACGATATCGGGCTTGCCGAACAGCGCCTGCGCAAGCAGCACCTTGACCTTCAGACGCGGGTCGGTGTTGGCCATGAGATCATAGTGCAGCTCCACCGGGATGCCGAGGCCCTGCAAAAGCTTTGACGCGTCGGACTCGGCCTCCCAGCCGTCCATGTCGGCAAACTCCGCCTCAAGCTCGCTCGCACGCATCCCGTCCTCCTCGGAGAAATCCGGCTTTTCATAAAGCGCGTCCTTCTCCTTCATCACGTCGTACAGGTGCTGGTTGCCCATGATGACGGTGTCGAGAATGGTATACGCGTCGTACTGGTTCTGATCCTGCTTCAGAACGGACATCCGCGCGCCGGGCTTGATGAAAATTTCGCCGGATGTCGGCTCCAGCTCGCCGGACAGGAGCTTCAAAAACGTCGATTTGCCCGCGCCGTTGGCGCCGATAATGCCGTAGCAGCTACCGGGCGTAAACTGCAGATCGACCTGCTTGAACAGCACAGAGCCGCCAAACTGCATGGCAAGGTTGGAAATGGTGATCATAGAAAAACCTCATCAATGTTATTTTTTCTTATCATACCACAAAATCCAGTGTTTGCAAGGGAAACCGTGGGAACCGCCGGTATGGCCGGGAGCTCATTTAAGAGAAGCAGCAGCCAGGAGCGTCCGGCTTGGGTGCGTGCGGTTTTGCTGCCAGTTGCTTCTGAACCAGACCGCTGCGGAGTCACAGCGGCAGGAAGGAGAACGCCCATGTGAGTACCGGCGCGAACAGCACGGCGGGCAGGAGGTCGGCGGTCTTGATCTTCGTGAGGTGCAGCATATTAAGGCCGATGGCAAGGATCATCACCGAGCCGCAGCACGTGATCTCCGCGATGGCCGCGTCGGACAGCAGCGGCGCGATCACGTGCGCCAGAAGGGCAAGCAACCCCTGATACACGAACACGGGCACGGAGGAAAACAGCACGCCCAGCCCCAGCGAGACGGACAGCATACAAGACGAAATGCCGTCGAGCAGGGATTTTGTGAACAGCAGCTCATAGTCCTGCTTCAGACCGGCGTTGAAGCTGCCGAGGATCGCCATCGCGCCCACGCAGAACAGGAGCGACGCCGTCACAAAGCCCTCGGCGATGGGGGTCCGCTTCCCGCCGCGCTGGAAGCGGCGCTCGATCCTGCCGCCGAGGCGCTCAATGCGCCCGTCGAGATCCAGAAGCGTCCCCACGGCGGTGCCGAGCACCATTGACACGATCAGCACGAGCGTATTTTCGCCCTTCAGCATCCCGCTGACGCCGATATAGATCACGCAGAGCGCGATCGCGGTCATGATCGCGTTTGTGATTTTCTCCGGGATGCCCTTCTTTGCCAGCAGCCCGACCGAGCCTCCGGCGAGAATGGCAAGCGCGTTGACAAGAACTCCAAGCATAAATATGGCCTCACTTTGAACAGGATATCTTGCCTCTTATCCTATCATATGCATGTCGAAGAAAAAAGAGATTTTTCGCAAAGTGGAGGAAAAACGCAAAATAGGCGGGAAAATCCAGGCTGGATCAGGGACGATCTTCCAAAAAAGGTAGAAATCCTGATCAAAATGTAGTATAATGCCCTTATCTTGATAAACAGCGCCCGCCGCTGCGCGGACGCTTGGGAGTGTATATGAAACTACGCAGAACAAAGCGAATGCCCGCCACGGCAAAGCAGAAGCTGCGCGCAAAGAGGCTGGCGCAGCTGAAGCGGTTTTTGCGCGAGCACACCTGGGGCGTGATGATCACGGTCCTGATTATGATCGCGCTGATCCTGTTCGTCTGCGTGATCGCCGGGGCCACGCCCAAAGAAGCGTCTGCGCCGGAGACGATGCAGGACGAGACGCCGCGCTATGAGTCGGGCTTTATCTGCGCCATCACGACGCAGGTCCCGTATTATACCGAGGAGCTTTCCGAGGCCGGAACGGTCGCGCGCGGGATGCAGATCACGTATTCGACCGACCGCTCTGTCGAGCGCGACGGCGTCCGGTACTATCTGACCTATTTCTCCACGCTGGACTGCGGCTATGTCTCCGAGGAAAACCTGACGCAGGACCCCTCCGCCGTAATCGCAGAGAAGGTCGTCTATGTCCGCACGCCGCAGAACCTCCGTCTGGACAAAAACACGCTCGAGCTCGGCACGCTGGTCGAAAAGGGAACGGAGCTGCAGGTTCTGAGCTACGAGGGTACGACGGACGGCATCGTTGATTTATATCAGGTAGCCTATCAGGGTCAGACGGGCTACATCAGCGGCCAGTATGTCTCGACGGTGCAGGAGGAGGCCAACGACGTCTATGACCGTTTCGGCGTCTACGCCATCCACGCCGGACGCGGTGATAAGTGGGGCGGCGGCGACGCGGAAAGCCTTGATTATTTCCCACGCACGAAGGCAAGCTTTGAAGACAACAAAATGCCGAACCCGTGCTACGCAATTTATCTTACCTGCGACCCGGCAATTTTAAAAGATATCGACAAGTACATCGAATACGCAAAATCGACGAAGATCAACGCCTTCGTCGTCAACATCATGGATGGCACGTCCATCGGCTACAATTCGCCGGTATACGAGGAGTATTCCCCCACGGCGTATCAGTACGCGAATAACACCGTCGAGGAATACCAGGCGGTCATTCAGAAGATCAAGGACGCGGGCTTCTACGCCATCGGCCGTCTGACGACCTTCAATGACTCCTTCTTCTGCCAGGATCATCCCGAATACGCCATCGCCGACGGCTCCGGCGACTCGCTGTATGTCGCGGCCAGCTACTGGCCCAGCGCCTTCTGCCGCTATGTCTGGGAGTATAAGGTCGCGCTGGCTATCGACGCAGTGCAGACCATGGGCTTCGACGAGATCCAGTTCGACTATGTCCGTTTCCCGGACAACACCGACCAATATGAGGCCTCCGGCGATATCGACTTCCGCAACGAATACGGCGAGACAAAGGCACAGGCCATCCAGCGCTTTTTGATGTACGCCACGGATATCCTGCACGAATACGGCGTCTACGTCGGCGCGGACGTCTTCGGCGAGACGAGCCGCAACTACGTCACGGCCTACGGCCAGTACTGGCCAGCCGTCAGCAATGTCGTCGACGTGATCTCCGGTATGCCGTACCCCGACCATTTTGCCCGCAACGGGACCTACCGCCCGTGGGAGCATCCGTATGAGACGCTGCTCGACTGGGCCGAATCTGCCGCCAAGCGGCAGGCCGAAACGCCTACGCCCGCAGTCGACCGCACCTGGATCCAGGCCTATAACGCCATCCAGCCGCCCTATAACGAATACGGCGTGCAGGAGATCGGCGACCAGATCCGCGCACTGCGGGAAGAGGGCCTGACCGGCGGCTTCATGGCATGGAACGCCTCCTGCAGTCTCACCAAGCTCGAAGAGCTGCGCCCGCTGTACGAGGCGCTGGAATAGAGCCAGCCTTTGCTGCGCCTGTTCCAAGGGCTGTTGATACCGCTGCCCCAAAACGAGAAACCGCCCCGCTCCAAATCGGAGCCGGGCGGAAATGCGTTAGGATCAGAAGATCGCAACAACAGCGCCGTTGTAGGTCTTTTCGATGTATTCCTTCACAGCGTCGGACTGGAGCGCCTTGACAAGCGCCTGGATCTTGGCGCTGTTTTCTTCGCCTGCGCGGCAGGCAATGATGTTGGCGTAGGTCTGGGCCGCGTCGCCGGAGGCATCTTCGATCGCGAGCGCGTCAGCGGCGTGGAGACCCGCCTGCAGGGCGTAGTTGCCGTTGATGACGGCCACGGTGCCGGGGTTGGAGTTCGCCAGCTGTGCGGGGACGGTATCGGCCTGCAGCGGCTGCACGTCATGGCCCTTCGCGTCGACGATATCCAGCGTGGTCACGCCCTTTTCGGCGGAAGCATCGGCGGGCAGCTCAATGAGGCCTTCCTGCGCCAGCAGGAGCAGAGCACGCGTCTCGTTGGAGTCGTCGGCGGGGATCAGGATGGTTGCGTCGGCGGCAATGTCCGCAACAGAGGCAACACCGTTGCCGTACAGGCCGAACGGCTCATAGTGGATCTTGGCTGCGGAGACGAGATCGGTACCGTTGGAGGCGTTGAAGCTGTTCAGATACGGGGTATGCTGGAAGTAGTTTGCGTCGAGCGAGCCGTCAGCCAGAGACTGGTTCGGCAGCACATAGTCGTCATAGATCACGATCTGGAGGTCATAGCCCTCGGCAGCCAGCGTGTCCTTGACCTGCTCGAGAATTTCAGCGTGCGGGGTGGAGGAAGCGCCGACCTTCAGCGTTTCGAGCTTGCCGTCGGTGGAAGCGGCGGTATCGGCGGAAGCATTGTTGTCGTTGGAAGCGGGTTCGCTCTTGGAAGCGCAGCCGACAAGCGCGGCGACGAGCAGCAGAGCGGAAAGAACGATTGCAAGTACCTTTTTCATGATAAAATCTCCTTTATATAATTTAAAATCGGTTTGTTTCTGACGTGCGGACGGCTTCGGTCACATTCGGCCGCATCGCCAGTTGATGCGGAGCAGCCGCTCAAAAATCAGTCTCATGGGACGCTCCTTTCAGCGGGCGCGCTTATCGGTCTTCCGAACGACAGTGGTGCCCACGATCTGGATGAGCTGGACGATCACGACGATCAGCAGCACGCAGACCCAGACGACGAGCTTCTGGCTTCTCTGGTGGCCGTGGATGATGGCGATCTGCCCAAGGCCCGTGCCGCCCAGCGTCGCGGCCAGCGCCGTATAGCTGAGAATGGTGACAGTCGAAATGACGCATCCGGAGATGAGCGACGGCTTTGCCTCCGGCAGCAGCACGTGCCAGATGATCTGAAAATTCGTGCAGCCCATGGCCTGTGCGGCCTCGATCACGCCTGCGGGAACCTCCTTCAAAGAGGACTCGACCATGCGCGCCACATACGGCGCGGCGGCGATGATCAATGTGACGATGACCGCGCCGTTGCCGGTCGAGGTGCCGAGCAGCAGCTTCGCCACCGGGATCATGGCAACCATGAGAATGACTGCCGGGATGGAGCGGAAGAAGTTCACGATAAAGCCGAGCACGGTGTTGACACCCTTGTTAGGGTGCAGCCCGTCCTTGTCCGTCGCCCAGAGAATGACGCCCAGCGGCAGGCCGATGAGATACGCGAAGATCGTGGTGAGCGCGGTCATGTAGACCGTCTGCCAGATGCCCAGCTGGATAATGTTGTTATCCCAGAGCTTTACGAAATATTCAGTAGCCATTTACCGCTCCTCCTTCCACGTCAGTCCGCTGTTTTTCAGCCAGCTGACGACCTTTTCCGCGTCGTGCTCGTCGTTCGGCAGCTCGAGGATCATATGGCCGTAGGCCGCGCCCTCGACGGATTTCGTATCGGCGAACAGCACGTTCACCGGCACGCGGCAGGCCAGGATCATTTCGGAAATGACGGGCTTCTGCGTATCCTCGCCGTTGAAGATCAGGCGGAGCTTCCGCCCGCCGGTCGTGGGATCGAGCACTGGACGTTCCTGCGGGAGCACAAGCTCGCGCGCGATATCGGACTTCGGGTTCGTGAACACGTCTGCCACGCGGCCCTCCTCGGCGATGCAGCTTTTATCGATGACGGCCACGCGGTCGCAGATCTGGTCGATGACCTTCATCTCGTGCGTGATGACAATGATCGTCACGCCGAGCGTCTTGTTGATCTCGCGCAGCAGCTCCAGAATGGAGCGCGTCGTGTTGGGGTCGAGTGCGCTGGTCGCCTCGTCGCACAGCAGGTACCGGGGATTGGTCGCCAGCGCACGGGCGATTGCCACGCGCTGCTTCTGTCCGCCGGACAGCTGCGAGGGGAAGCTTGCGGCCTTGTCGGCAAGGCCCACGACCTTCAGCAGCTCCTCCGCGCGCTTCTTTGCCTCCGCCTTCGGCGTGCCGGAAATTTCAAGCGGGAAGCAGACGTTGCGCAGGACCGACCGCTGCTCAAGCAGGTTGAAGCTCTGGAAGATCATGCCGATCTGCCGGCGTACCTGTAAAAGCGCCTTCTCGCTGAGCGCCGTCAGGTTCTGCCCGTCGACCCAGACCTCGCCGGAGGTCGGACGTTCGAGCAGGTTGATGCAGCGCACCAGCGTCGATTTGCCCGCGCCGGACAGGCCGATGATACCGAAGATCTCGCCGTCCGCGATGGTCAGGTTCACATCCTTCAGCGCTTCCACGCTGCCGGAGGCCGAGGAATAGATTTTGCCGAGGTGTTTCAGCTCGATCATGGGAAATCCCCTTCCACAGTGTTTTAATAGGTTTTCTGAGACAAATAAAAAGAGCCGGGAAACTCACATCGTTTCTCAGCTCCGGCATTGGCGGTTTGACTGCCAATATGGAAATTTATGAAACAAAGCGAGCCGATTTTTGAGTACGCGAAAACATGCACATGCAGCGCATGCACATGGGCATCATCATAGCGGTGGTAAACAGCTTTTTCATCGCGTGTCGGCTCCTTCCCTGATTTCTGGGGTCATTATATACAGCGGGCCAGCAAATGTCAATGGCAGATTCGCCCCAAAAACCCGCCTTTCTGCATCGATTTTTTGTCAGTCTGTCAAAAAGCAGCCGCTCTGCAGCAGAGTCAGGGTGCTCATTTTGCGCTCGGAAGCCGTATCGATTTCCTGCACCTCATAGCGCAGCTTGTAATTCGCGCCCACATCGGACTCGAAATCATCCAGATCCTCGCCCATAGATTCACAATAGTCCCTGACATCACGCACCGGCGCGGGCATGACGATCCTGCCGTCGACGCTGCTCGGCATTCTGCCGGTCGGGTGCCTGCTCTCCATGCGCGGCGCGCTGTCTGCTGAGACGTTCCTGTCGGTCATTGTGCTGTCCTTCGGCGTTATGCAGCCGCTCATCACCGCCTTTTCCCACACGGACGATATCGCGCAGGCCGGGCTGCAATATGGGAAGGACCAATATGACCGGGAGCGTTACGCGGAGCTGCGGCAGATCGCAGCAGCAGCGGACAGAATGATCGCAGTCACTGCTGCAGTCAGACATATTTTTCGTATCTGCATGGTCCCTGCACCTGATTTCCCAGCCAGCACGCGCGGCAAGACCTTTCTGCAATCGCTTCCGGCCCGAAAACAACAGACGCAGCGCAAACCGGCCTGATCGGATCGCACTGCGTCTGGCGTTTTTATTTTTCTGTCAAGCATATTGCGTGATGTGCATCATGCAATATGCTTTGCTTATTATACGCAGGCATGGCGGACTGTCAACGGGGCTGCCGCGAAACAGCCCCGTTGCTTGCTTCGAATGCGCTGCTTTACACAAACTTGATCGTCAGCGCGATAAAGATCTGCGCCATATAGTACAGCACGTGCAGAACCGCGTTGCGGTAGGGGCTGTCGTTTTTGCCGAAGGAGAGCACGACCAGCATATTATCGCTCGTCGAGAAGCAGATGCCGCCGACAAAGAACAGGAACAGCGCCCGGTTGGACTCGATAAACGCGCCCGTCGCCGCGCAGGCCGTCATGAACAAAACGCCGCCGATATAAAGCACGCCGAGCGGCGTAATTTTGCCCGCGCGCACCTCCTTGGCATATGCGTAGAAGCAGGCCGCGCCCAGCGCCACCACCGCGATGGGGATCGCGTACAGCCACGCCGCCGGGCAGAGCGCCAGGATCGCGAGAATATACACGATATGGCCCAGAAAAAACGACACGGAGCCAGCAGCGAAGAACAGCCGGTGCAGCTTTTCCGACAAAAACCGCAGCGCCAGAAGCAGATCGCCCAGCATCCCGAGCGTCAGTCCCGCCACGACATACCATCCGTACAAACTCGGCCCCATCCGCCGCAGCTCCAGCAGCCCCAGCAGCACGAACACCACCGACGCCATGGTCTTGAGCACGACAGACGACGCATCGCGCCGCTTATAAGAGCGCATGATGAACAGCGTCTCCAATACCGCGCCCGCACTGATGAGCAGGATCTCCAGCATCCGCCTCTCCCCCCCTTCCGCGTGTTCCCTCTTCCCGCTTATTTTACCATGTCCGCCGCGCCGCTGTCAACGTTGCGTGCCTGATCGTATTCGTACAGCAGCTTCGCCACGGCCTCGCGCGTGACCGGCTGCTGCCAGCCGAAGTTGCCCGCGCTGTCGCCGGTAAAAATGCCGTTCTCCTTGGCCCACTGTGCCGCCTGCAGCGCCCAGTCGGACGGATGGTCGCCCGTTCCCTTCAGAGAAAGCAGCTCCTCCTTCGTCATCTCCATCACCTCCATGACCTGCCGTTTGAACGCGAACCACGCGTTCTCGTCGTCCACCCACATTGCGGGGCACCGCTTGCTGACCACGTCATAATGCCGCAGCACGTTTTCGATCGGAATGCCGTACTTGCGCATCAGCCTTCTTGTCAGCAGCGCCGCGTTCGCCACGACCGCGTCCTCCAGCCAGTAGCGCCCCGCGTCATACCGGCAGCACATCTCGATGGAGATCGAGTTGCCGTTGCGGCATCGCAGGTGCTTCTGCGTATAAACGCCCGCCGTGCCGACCGACCATGCCGTATCCTCGTCGCTGACCGACTGCAGCCAGCCGTTCCGGTCGACAAAATAGTGGGCCGAGGCCCCGCGCGGGGACTCAAAATATTTGAGTCCCGCCGCGGCGGAGTCGTTGCGCCCGGCCGTGTAGTGCAGCACAAGAAACTCGATGGGTGCGCTGCGGCCCTTCGTGTAATTACTCGGATGCGCCGTCGTCATGCCGTGTCTCCGCGCCGCTCTGCAGCTTCTGCGCCTGCGTCCCGAAATAAAACGCGATGACCGTCGTATAGATCATCATAAAGTCCTGGCTGACCTCGCCCCTGACCGCCTGACAGGCGAACACCGCCGTCAGCGCCAGCGTCACGATCGACTTGACCGTCAGCAGATTTTCGATGCGCTTCAAAAACTGTTCCATACCTCCAAAGCTCCTTTCCTGTACCTGTGCCTATGTCACGATCTCCCATTCGGCGACCTCGCGGGCAATGCGCTCGATGAACGAATTGCCGCGCAGCGCCTTATACGCCTTGTATTCATAGAGAAAATTCTCATATTCATACTGCCGGATGGTTTTTTCTTCCCTATGCTTATAATATGCCGCCAGCATATCCGCGCGCAGCATACAGCGCTGCCCTTCCCGGATCGCGCTGAGGCCGAACAGCCGCTCGCGCACCGGCTTTGCCAGAAGCAGCAGCAGACTCAGCACGGAACCAAGCCCGCTGCACACGCTTACAAGCGCAAAGAATGCGCCCGTCTGCTCCGCGCTCATTGCATCGCTCCTTCCGCCGCCTCCAGCAGCGCCGCCAGCTCCGGCAGCAGCGCCTCGATGGTCTTTTTCGCTGCCGAGCGCCGCGTAGCTCTGTGCGAAGCGCCTGAGCACCGGCAGCAGGGCCGCCAGCTTCTCCGCCGCGCCGGGGTCGAAGATCGCCAGACGCTCCCTGATCCGTGCAAGCGATTCCCGTTCCAGTCTCGTCATGCCAGCGCCTCCTCCAGCTCCCGCAGCGCCTGCTCCAGCTGCGTATAGCTGCCCATTTTAATACTGAGCGTCCCGTCCCGGTTGTCTGTGATCGGGCCTGCGACGCAGTAGCCGGAGCAGTCCTGCTCCTGCGCCGCGTCATCTGCGCCGGCCTCACGCCGGACGATGCCCCAGCGCAGCCCATCCACAAACAGCTGCACAGCCTGTGCATACGGCATGGCAAGCGTGACGGTTTTCGACGCGCGGCCATCCCATTCGCGGTCGATCTGCTTTCCGCAGAAGTGCGCAGGGTACTCCGTTCCGTTTACCTTCAGATATTCCATACGCTTCCTCCCTTCAGAAGCAGAACGCAAAGCTTACGCCGAGGCTGCTTGAGGCATTGGACGCGCCCGCCTGGCCGTTTGCTCTGACTCTGCAAAACATACCGCCGCTGGCTGACGACCGTTCCCACCAGAACTCGTCAACGCCTTCTCTCTTCTTGATCTTCGGGTTGCCTGCCTTGTAATAGTCGTACTGGCTTCCTTCCCCGGCTACGGAAGCACTTGCAGTCCCGAAAATCTCCACCTCGCTGAGCAGGAACAGCGTGTCCGATACTGTCTCAATCGTCGTGCTGTTGCCCCCCTCAGATGTCTTCTTGTTTACCGCGTGGATGCCGTTCTGCACCTCCGCCGGCATCAGCGCCAGAATCGCAGGCAGATAGGTCAGGCGCATATCGGTGTTCTTCCAGCCGAGACCGCTCAGGTTGGAGCTGTACATCTGCTTTGCTTCGCTGTAACAATCATGCAGCTGGAACGTCAGCGGAGCCGTGCCGGAGCCGTCCGCATACTCGTCATGATTCTTGCCGATGATATCGACCTGATAGGCCGTCCCGCCGATGTTCATGGTCTTGCTGTCGCCCACGGCCCAGCTGTCCGGGGCGATCCCGGTCCTGCACACTGTAATAATCTCTTCCCATGTATTGTTGGCAAAGGTATCGTGATATAGCGGCAGAAGCATATTCTGTGTTCCAATTACGATGTGCTGGCTGTTACTTACACTGTTTGCCATTGCCGTCACGTGCCATGTGCCCGCCTTTGGCAACTCCAGCGTACACATTCCGTCAGCACCGGCGGTTCCCTTTACCACCTTGAAACCTTCTGCAGGCGTCGCTGTGATCGCAGCCCCTGGTGTCGTTGTGACGACCAACTTCGGCGTAATACCGGTCTGGATCGCTTGAATTGCCGACACGAAGCCAGACGGATAGATCAGCTGCGCGGATGTGCCTCCCTTGGCTCTGATCGCGTTCGCGACCGCCGTGAGGTCGGTGTCAAATGTCAAAAATTCCGCCATCAGAAGCTGCCTCCATTCGCGTTCGTGATCGTCGCCGCCGCCCATGCGCCATTGGACACCCGCAGGAACTTTCCGTTGTCGGAGGCCGTCACATCCGGCAGGAAAGTCTCATCGCCGGACAGCGTATATCTGCTCCCCCAGAAGCCCTCCGCAGCGTCCGTCGAATGGATCCACGCATAGCAGACCCTCAGCTCTTCCGGCGTATCGCCCTGCGTCATTTCTGTCAGCGCAAATTTCACATACCCGTCAGTGGCGTTCGCGTTCAGCTCCGCCAGCGGAAGCAGCACGGTATCATCACCAGTGCTCCCGGCCAGCGTCAAAATTGCACGGCATGGCCGCCCTGCCTGATGGGCGGCAAGGATCTCAGCGAATGACTTATCATGTGTAGCACCCTCGTCGTACACATCCTGCCCCGACAGCGTGCAGGTCACATAAAACGGCTCCGGGTCTTTGCCTGCTGCGCCCGCCGGGCCTTTAATACTGACGCTGGCCGGGTTCTGTTTTCCGCCGTCGTTCGTCCAGCTGAGAACACCGGCTGCAGAAACAGACGGCGTGAACGTTGTGCCATCCTGCCCCGGCGTACCGTCCGCGCCCGCCGGGCCCTGTGCGCCGTCCTTTCCGGGCGCACCGTCCGCGCCGGGGTCGCCCTTGTCTCCCTTTTCGCCCCTTGCGCCCTGAAGCGGCCCATTGTTGATCCAGCTCTCTGTTACGCCGTCGAAAATATAAATGTCATACGGCTCCGACGTACCGACGCCGTAAGCGTCGCCCGCCATCGGCGCCTGCACAGACGCTTCCAGCGCGGAGGCCGTCTCATAATACCCCTTCACGAGAAAGCCCGCGCCAGTCTCGCCCTTCGGACCCTGTGCGCCGGTTTCCCCCTTCGGGCCGCGTTCGCCGGGGTCGCCCTTTGGGCCCTGTGCGCCGGTGTCGCCCTTCGGACCCTGTGCGCCGGTGTCGCCCTTCTCACCCTGCGCGCCTGTTTCACCCTTTGGCCCTTGCGCGCCTGTTTCGCCTTTTGGCCCCTGTGCACCCGTCTCGCCTTTTGGGCCTTGCGCGCCGGTATCGCCCTTCGGGCCCTGCGCGCCGGTGCTGCCCTTCTCGCCCTGCGGCCCCACGACGCTTCCAACATCGACGGTGCTGCCGTCCGTCAGCGTGAAGACGAGCCGTCCCCCGTCCGTGACCTCAACCGCCTTCACGCCTCTGGAGATCAGTCCGCCAATGGTTGCTGTGATCGTATTCGGAATCTCTACCCGCATATCCGCACCTCACTCTGCCGCCGCGCGGTTGTCCCGCGCAAGCGTTGTTTTGTCGCCGTGCGTATACAAAATGTCATAGAAATACGCACCCTTCGGAAATTTTGCGCTGACCGTGTCGTCGAACGTCAGCGTTGCCTGCCCGCCTGTCACGCGGTCAAACTGAAACGTATGCACCGGCGCGTGCGACGCGTCAAAAAAGCTGACCGTCAGACTGTCGGACGCGCCGACCGTGACCGGATCGCCGTCCTGATCGCGCAGCTCCAGCGCCAGCGTCACAGAAAACGTATCGCCCGCGTACCAGCGCAGCACACCGCCCGCAATGCGCGGGCTTGGCTTTGCGCCCGGAAGCTTTGTCATCTGTTCTCCTCCTTCCGGCCTTTTCAGTTGATCTCATCGCGGCGCGCCGTGCCGGGCGCCGTTCTGCCGCGCTTTTCGCCTCTGCCTCTGGCAAGGGAAGACGAGCGCTTTGTCTGCTCGTCCTTCGCCGTGCCCGCCTGCGCCATTCTGCGCCGGATCAGCTCGTTTTCATGGGGCGTGACCCAGAACATGAGGTTGATGCGCCTGCGCCGCCTTTTCTGCCGCCGCAGCCTGCTTGTCCGCATAGGCGAGCTGCTTCCAGTACTGCGCGTTCGCCGCGTCCTCCCGGTCGGAGCGGTAGTTCAGCTCGTTCCAGTAATTGTCGTTCGCCAGCTTCGCGTACTGCAGCGCCAGAGTTTCGCTGCGCTGCGCCTCGCTCTGGTACGCGCCGCGCGCGTCGGACAGTTCCGCGTAATAATCCGATACCCGGTCGCGGTAGCGGTCATAGTCGCTCTTTTCACGGCTGCTGATGCGCGCATAGCGCTCGGAAAGCGCCGACCCCTCGCGGTCATACTGACTGCGCGCCTGCGCATAAAGCTCCGGCACGACCTCGTTGAGCTTCTGCAGATACACGTTATACGACTGCTGCCCCGCCTGCTGGCTGTAGCTTGAGCCGTAGCCGCCCGTGAGAGACGCCGCCGCGCCCATCGTGTTTTCCATCGCCAGCCGTCCCGCGCTCCGGTACTGCTCCCGGTACTGCCGGTACATCGGGTCTGCCCCCAGATCGTAGGAAAACGCCTTCCGGTTCGCGATCTGGTCATAAAGCGCGTCCAGCTCGCTGTCCCACCGGGACGTATAGCTGCCGGGCTTCTCCGACAGCACCCGGTCCAGCGCCGCCTTCGCCTCGCTTGCCGCGCCGGACGGCGTATAGCCGGGCGTTCTGACCTGCACTGTGTCCGTCTGACCGGCCGGAGCCGTTCCGTAGCTGCCGCGATAGTTATAGATCGTCTGATATTTGTTGCTGAGCGAGCTGCGGTAGCTGCCGTCTGCGTTTACGCCGAGAATGCGGTACGTGCCGCCGCCCGTCACGACCTCGTCGCCCGCCTGCAGCCCTGCCGGAGCCTTTCCGTTACCCTGCACTCTGTAAAGCGCCATTGTCCTCCTCCTTTTTCTCCTCTGTTTCCGCGTCCTCCCGCGCCTCGAGCAGCCGCACCTGCTCGCGCACCTGATCGAGCACCATTCCGACGACGCACGGCGGGAGCCCGGAGGCGTTGATCGCCTCCACCAGCCCCATACGCAGCGCGCCGATCGCATTCGAAAGCTTACTCATGCCGTTTCCTCCAATTTCCTCACTCTTTCCCGCAGCATCTGGATCTGCCGGATACACATGGCGATCAGCTCCTCATAGCGCAGGCCGTAGTCCGCGCCGCCGTCTTCCCTCTGCGTTTTCACAAAGGCCGCGAAGTCCTTTCCCGTCAATCCGCACTCCCGCAGCGCCTGCTCCACATCCTGCGCGACAAGCCCCGTGTGCGTCCTGCCGGACGTGCCGCTTTTCAGCCGGTAGCTTGCCGGACGCAGCTTCTCAAACAGCGCGTCATAGCGTTCCAGCGCATACGAAATGTCCGTCTTCTTCTCCCGATCAGATGTAGTGATCGTGCCCGTCTGCGCGTACACGACCGACCACCGGTAATCGGAAAACCCGAGCGATCCCGCGCCGTCAACAGACGGCGCCGCGCTGCCGCTCACGACCAGATCGCCGCCTACCGCCATTCGGCAGTTCGTCTGCGCGCCGCCCTCCGTGACGGAGAGCGTATTGCCGCCGTAGCAGAGCTTCGCGCCGCTTGCCGTCGCCACGACCTCGCCAAGCCCACTTTGCATATGGATCCCCGCGCCGCCGTAAGCGCCCGTCGTATAGCCGAGCCACCCGCCGACCGTGCCGCTGCTCAGCGAATCATATACCGCCATATCGCCGCCCAGCTTGATATAATCCGCCGATAAAAGCCCCGTCGTAATGTCGTTTGCCGACAGGTGATCGACCGAAAAATTGTTGAAATCCAGAATGCCGCCGTTGATGCGCGACGCGGACAGATTGCCCGTCACACTCGCCGCATCGACCGTAAGCCCCGTGATGCTTGCGCCTGTCACATTCAGGCTCGTCGCCCTGATCGCGCCGGAGATCGTCGCGCCGGAGCACGTCAGATATCCGTTCGCGTCCACCTGAAACCGGTCTGATACGGAGAGACCGCCCGTCCCGAAATACATACCCGCGCTGCTGCCGAACACGTTTTCCACGCGGTAGATGCTCCCGTCCGAGATCGTCCACGGCCCAAAGGCCGAGCCTGCCGCCGCCGTGATCGTCCCGGTCAGCTTCGCGTTGTACGCCTCCAGTGTTCCGGACGGGAAATGCAGCTTCTTCTCCGACAGGTACGCGACCTCCATCCCCTCCTGCCAGAAGGAAATGCGTTTCGGCGTCACGGTCAGCAGTTCGTTTTTCGTCCGGTCGACGATCCTTCCGCCGCCGTCTGTTACGGTCGTCTCGATATTGCCCACGCCCACACCGTACACCGGCGTCACGTCGTTGTAATACAGCAGCCCCGTCTTGATATACTGCTGCGCATTCACGGAAAACGCGTTGTTCACGCCCGCCGTGTAATCATACAGCTGTTTGATCCCGACGGAATTGCCCTCGATCGTCAGCTGCGTCTTTTCCAGATACGTCCCGAAGTCCGACGCCGCGACATAATTCCCCGCAAGCTTCGCCGACCAGACCTCCGAATTCGCCGCCGCAAAATCCGCCGTCTTGATGATGAGGGACTTTAAAGCCACATAGCCGGAAAGCGTCGTCTTCTTTTCCTCCTCGGAAAGCCCGTCCGCGTCGATGGCCTGCGCGATCTCCGTCAGCGCCGCCTTCGCCGACCAGTCCGCCAGATTCAGCTGCTCCGTCACGCTGCACAGATACCGCCGCATGCTCTCCAGCTGCTCCTGCGTCGTCTTCCCCGCGATGGACGGGTATGCCAGTGTCAGACTACCCATGTTGCACCTCCCGTCTTACGCATCGCTTCCCGCCTCCAGGACTCTCGCTAGGCTGAACAGCTTCATCTCGCCCTTCCCTGTCAGCCGGAATTTCAGATGGTCGCACCGCGCGGGCCGGACCGGCAGCAGGAAGGTACGCAGTCCCCGGCCCTCGATGTGCCCGCAGTGCCGCCACACGCCGTCCGAATCATACTGAACCCAGAAATCGACGCTCGACCCCTTCGGCAGCTGCATCCGCAGATTGATGCGCGAGACGTATTTCTTTCCGACAAGGCCATACGTCATGATCCCCGTCTCCGCCATCCACCCGACCGGCCCGTCCTTCGTCCCGGCTGTGCCGTAAACGGTCCTGAGCGTTCCATTTTCAAGAAAATACAGCTCGTCGCCGACCCGCGCAAACTCGCTTGCGTGCGTGCTGTCCTCCCGGTGCCACAGGCCCTTGCGCGTGTCGTAGACGAACAGCGACCAGCTGTGCGCCGCATCCTCCATGCTGATGAAGTATTTCCCGCGCACACCGCCCGCGGCCGCGTTGGCATACAGCACCGTGCCGAAGCAGCCGCCGATCTCCTGCGGCAGGCTCCCGTCGTACACGCACACGCCCATGCGCGACTTGTAATACAGCCGGTCGTCCACCACGACCATGCTCTTGCTCGACCCGTTCTGCACACCCGCACACTTCTGCACCACGACCTGATGCGCGCCCGAGGCCGACGGATAGACCCGGTGGAAGCAGTCCTCCTTGAAAAACACCGGACTGTCTGCCAGCGTCGCCGCACCTGTCCACTTTCCGTCCGTGCCGCAGCTGGCCCGCCACGAATCCGTCGCCACCCCCTGATAGCACGCCCAGTTTTTAAAATCGCCCAGCTTGCAGCAGTAAAGCTCGTTCACCGTCTTCCCGTCCGCCACACCGTACTTGCAGCCCCAGAGCCGGTTGCCGCATTCGGTGATAAAGTCCATATCCGGCACGCGCCGGGCCGTCTTCACCGTCCCGCTCGTGACCTCCGCTGCCTGGTCGATCAGCCCCACGATGACGATAGAACTCTCGTCTGCGCCGTATAAAATCTGGCTGCCGTTCAGCTTTTTGAGCTGCTCGTTCCCGGAAAGCCCGGAGATCTCAATGCCGTCATACTGTTTGAAGCCCTTGCCGATGCCGTTCGCCGCCAGCTTCACATACACCGTCGGCACGGACACCCACTGCCCCGAGGCCTCGGCCCACTGCTTGATGGTGTGCAGACTCCCCGACGTGTCCAGCCAATACTGCCCGTTCGACGGGCTTTCCGGCTGCGCCGCCTGCGAGAAGCTCAGTGTCAGCGCCTGCCCGTCCGCAAGACACAGCGACACGCTGATCGGCGTTTCCGCCGCGTCGACCGTATTCTCATGCCCCATGTACCCGTTATCGGAGTAGTCCTCCGTGTTGAAGTAAATTCCGTCTGGGAAGATACACAGATACGCGCCCATGGACACGAGCTGCTTTTCTCCCGCCTTGATGTTCACCGACGGCATATACGCCTCCATGGACGCGCCGTTGATATGCAAAACCTGATTCTGCACCCAGCACAGCCTGTCCCGCGCGCAGATCGCCTGCACCCCTGAAAGCGCCTGCACCGTCCCCCGCCGCACTCTCGGCGCAAGCAGCGGATAGCAGTCCGACGTCAGATTCTCCATGTCATAGAATTCCCCGTCAGAAAGCTTCAGATCGTGGTCATAGCCGAGAAACGCCTCGGTTGTCAGCGTCTGCTGCCGCTGCTCCGTCAGCTTTGGATAAGACATCCCGCTATCCCCCCTACAGCTTGATATACGCCGCTTCGCTCTTCGGCAGATGCGCCCGGTTGTACGCGTTCTGGTACGCCTGATAGTACATATTGTACTTGGCGGCGGAATTGTTGTACTTCGCCATCTCCCCGTTGGCGTCGTCGATCTTCATCTCCAGATACCACCGGTAAATTTCGTCATACGGCCACTCGATCAGAAGCACCGTCCCGTCCAGATCCGCCTCCGGCGTATAGCCCGCGAACGCCGCCGTCTGCGTCTCATGCTGCGTCAGGATCTCGCGGTACACCGCTCCGTCCAGCTCCGACAGCCAGCGCAGCTTGTCCGCGCTCCCATACTGGTTGGGCTTGAGCCGGTCGACCGTCTCAAGCGCCTCGCGGATGGTCATGCGCCCCGCCTCCTTTCTTCTGTCCGCAGCCCTCAGCCGGCGGCCAGCTCATCCTCGAGCTTCCGTGCCGCCTCCAGCTGCCGTCTTGCGTTTTCCAGCACCTCATACACCGGCTCCGGCACCTCGACCGCCTTGCCGCGCGGCACCTGAAACGTGCGTCCGTTGACGCAGACAAACACCGACTGCTGCTCCGTGCCGCACGCACGCGGCAGCGTGATCGTCTTCATACTTGCAAATGCATTTTCCATGACAATTCTCCCTTCCTGTCCCGTCTTTTCCGGAGACCGGCTTGCGCCGGTCTCCATCTTGCTTCCTCAGTTTGCCTCGTCCTCGGCAGAGTACGCGCCGCAGCTCTCCACACGCACCATGCGGTCCTCATACAGGATCTTCGCCGCGCTGGAGAACTTGTAGCCCAGCGTCGAGAACTGGTTGAGCGGTCCGCCGACCTGGCCCTTGTCCTTGATGATCATCTCCAGATTACCGCCCTCGGGGTCGATCATGCCGTAGGCGTCCTTGCCGAGGAACAGCGTTGCATAGACGCTGTAATACACCGCAGGCGTACCCTTGGATTCGTCCGCCTCCGTCTTGACCGGGCAGCCCTCACCGTTGAAGATCTTGGCCTCGGTCGTCTCGATGAAGCGCACGCCATGCAGCTCGCCGATCTCGCCGGTAAACAGCTCCGTCAGACCCGCATACTTGTGCGCCTCGATCCAGGCCTCGGACGAGCGCAGATCGTATGCCACGGACGGGTGGATGATGGCAATGTACTTTCCGTCGATCTTCGGGGCCTTGAGCTTTTTGAGCAGCGTCACGGCCTTGTTGACCTCGTCCGGTGTCAGCTTCGCGGTGGTGTCCAGACCTGCGCGGCTGGTCACGGCGGTATGTGCGCCGTTCGTGCCGACCTTGTCGCAGTACTGCACATTTGTGCCCGCTGCGGCGACATTGCGCACCAGCTTATCCTGCGTCGTACCGGCGGACGCGCCCAGCTCCTCCGCCGCACCCAGAATCACGTCGTCAATGGCGTGCAGCTCCAGCTGGTCGGACACGGACACATACGTGCCGTACTGGGTGATGGCCTGCGTCACAGCGCTCTGGCCAAACTTCTGGCCCGTCGGAATGACACCCTCGGTCAGCGCGCCCGCGTCCTCAAGCGTGTTCCACTTGCGCCATTCCACGGTCTTGCCGCGTCCGGCAGGCAGCGCCTGCTTGCGTGCAAACTGCGTGTGGATGAGCTCCGGACGCGCGTTTTCCAGCAGCTCCGTGTCGTAAAACGTCTTCATGGACGCCGTCATACCGCCGCCATCCGGGAACGCGCTCGTCTCACCGGAATACGCGTTCACGTAATTGCCGCTGGCGTTCACCAGCGTACCCGCGTCGGCAAACAGCTGCAAATTCAGTTCCTGCTTCAGATTCATTAAAATCTCTCCTTTTCTCAGAGCCGGACGGTCTCGCCCCGTCTGGCCCGCGCCTTCAGTTCCTCTCTCGTCTGTCTGGACCAGTGCTCCGGACTCTCGGCAAATGCGCCGCCCGCTGCCGGGGCCATGCCGCTCTCGCGCGGGCGGAGGTAACCCGCCTGCATGGCCGCCGTCAGCTCCTCGCGTGCGCGTCTTGCGCCGTATGCCATCGCGCCTGCACGAAGCTCCCGTAAATGTGTCAGCTCGTAAGCGCTTCTGGCATCCACGCCGCGCATGACAAGGCGCATGAACACGGGGCTTTCCAGCTCCTCATGCAGCTGCGCGCCCGGATACGCCTCGCGCACCGCCGCAAACTGCTCCCGAAGCGCCTCATACCCCTGCCGCATCGCTTCCTCGCGCTGCTCCGGCGTTGCCGGAACTCTCCCTTCCGGTGCGCACGCGGCCAGCCGCTCTGCCTGTTCCGGCGTGAGCTGTGCCGCATCTACGCCGAAGGTCTTTTCCAGTGCCGGCCCCAGAGACTTCAGCACCTGCTCACTTCTCGCGCAGTTTTTCAGCCGTTCGCGCACGATCATCTGCACCTGCCTGTCATAGTCCTTCTTATACGGTCCCTGGATGAGCGCCCGGAACGCCTCTGCGCGCTCCTGCTCATCCTGCGGCGCGGCGTCCGCCGATACGCCCGGTTCCGGCTGCTCCTGCTGCTCCATCGCAAATGCCTGCAGCCAATCAAAGTTTTTCATCCTTTTCCTCCTTCTGCCCTTCAAGCGGGCGACGCTCGGGTCTTTCCAACTTATTTTCAGGGTCACGTTCACCCAAAACCCGCACATGATCCGGATACCGCGCCGAAAGCAGCCGGTATCCCGCGCGAACCGTCTCAAACATCCCGTCCAGCCGCGCCTGCTCCTGTCCGTCCGCGAACGCCTCCAGCCGGAAGCGTCCGCAGCCCGATTCGATCACCGGCGGCGTTTTCATCCCCGCCGCCTGCACCGCCTCCGCCAGCGCAAACGCCAGCATCGACGCCGCCGCGCAGACGATATCGCTGCCCTCTTCACTGTAACCGCTGTGGCCCTTAGCATCAAAACCGATGAT
>ENA-OPWY01000479-OPWY01000479.1-human-gut-metagenome-genome-assembly--contig:-NODE-479-length-23758-cov-6.299034_pt1 | contig 23758 bp, 24 predicted proteins | sample MGYA00241515_ERZ502022 | MGnify/ENA primary metagenome ERZ502022 (study PRJEB25962, sample SAMEA2043045) | human gut metagenome | biome: human gut; feature: human-associated habitat; material: faeces...
ACAATTTAATTTTATATATAAAATAAGATAATGTCAAGGTGTTTTAAAATTTTTAAAATTTTTAGAGTAAACAAATGTAGTGTGTATTTTAAAAAATGAAGTGCACAATTTATATGCAGTTAGTTTTATAATCATGTTCTTTCCACTTTCTTTAAAAGAAAGTGCCCTCGGAGAGAATTTTTTTTTATATTTCTCTCCTGGTTTCTTTGGTTACTTTCTTATCCATATAAGAAAGTAACATATGATATAATATTTAATCAAGCAATTTATTTGTCATATTAAAGGAGGAATGAATATTATGGCAAATTATTGTCACCTTTCTTATGAAGAAAGAAAAAATATCGAAGATGGATTAAATGATAATAAATCTATTTATCAAATTTCAAAAGAAATTAGAAGATCACACTCAACTATATTAAGAGAAATTGATAGAAACAAAACAATATCAACGCCAAATAATTGGAATAATTATACTATGCCATGTAAAAATAGAAATATTTGTAATAAAAAATTTTGTGATTGTTCTTTAAAATGTTTTGAAAAAGAAATGTGTCCAAAATTATTAAAATCACCTTATGTATGTAATGGATGTAAGTCAAGAAGTGGTTGCAGAAAAGAACGTTATACATATTATGCAAGAAAAGCCAATGACACGTATAAAGAAGTTAAAAGCGAAGCTAGAAAAGGTATTAATTTAACTGAAGAAGAAATTTATAATATTAATAATACACTTACTCCACTTATTAAAAGAGGTCAAACTATAAACCATCTATATATTAATCATCCAGACATTTTAGATTTTTCAAAACCTTGTTTTTACAATTACGTAAATAATGGTGTATTTAATTTTAAACCAATCGATTTTCCTAGGATAGTTAAATAAAAGAAAAGAAAAAATTCAAACAAAAGAAGGACTAGAAAAGAAAGAGAAATATTAATTGGAAGAACATATGATGATTTCGTTAAATATATAAATGATAATCCAGATATAAATATAGTTGAAATGGATACCGTTGAAGGCTTACAAGAAGAAAATGATTGCTTTCTAACTTTACTATGGAGAAAATCAAAATTTATGCTTATATTCAAACTAGGAAGTCAAACCACTAATGAAGTAACAAGGATTTTCGAATATCTTCAGGTAATATTACCTTACGAAGATTATAAAAAATTATTTCAAGTAATATTAACAGATAATGGGCATGAATTCTTTGACGTTTTAAATATTGAATGTAACCATAAAACAGGAGAGCAAATTACAAAAGTATTTTATTGTGATCCACATATGTCATGTCAAAAAGGCATGATTGAAAAAAATCATGAATTTATTAGATATATATTACCTAAAGGTTCATCATTAAAAAATATTAATCAAGAAGATTGTGATTTAATTATGAATAATATAAATAGTTTATGTAGAGATTCCTTAAATGGTAAATCACCTTATGAGGCAATGTTATTTCTATGTGACGAATATCTTCTAAATAAACTTAATTGTTATTATATAAAACCAGATGAAGTTATATTAAATGACTCATTATTAAAATATTAATTAAAAAAATATCAGAAGAAATGAAATATCATAATTTTGATGTTATAATATAGTTGACGTAAAAAAAGAGTATTGAACTTTGTCAACACTCTGAGACGCATAAATTATTTGAAAATGAAAAAAGAGTATAAATTGTGTGATATTCTTTTCTGGCAAGCATATAACTTTAATTTAGTGTTATTATCCTATATACAGCCTTATTTAAAAAGGCAGTATATTTTAATACTGCCACTTAATCTTTAAATTAAATCATTATTACTTAGTCAAATTCTTAATAACATTTAATACATCTTCAGTTATTTCATAAATACCATTTTTTTGTTCTTCGACATAATATTTATTATCTTTTTTATATGCGTAAACTACTGCTTTAAAAATATCGTTATCACTTTGAATTAGCATATTTTCATCATTGAAAAATGTTATCTTGTATAATTCTTCTGGATTTTCTGGCTCATTACTTTTACTTTTTACATTTGTTTTTAAATCTTTAAATAAATTATAAATCTTATCAATAATATCCTTATCTGTATATTCATAATTATTTTTGTATTGTGAATAGTCATCAATAACTACTTTTATTATTTCACTTCTATCAAATAAATTTGGTTTCAATGTAATTTCTCCTGCTACATGAACACCAAGTATTTTTAATTCCCAACCAGTTTCATATTCTGTAAATGACTTTTCATTTAATCTATGTATTTTAGTATATTTATATAAAATAGCTCTATATTCAATAGTACTGCCATCCCATAATTTATGCTTTATGGGAATTAACATTATAATTAACATCACAATTACAATTATTATAATCACTTTCTTATTTTTCATTCTTGCCTCCATACTTTTTTAAGCATTATACCATATTATTATTTCTTTTTCAATACATACGTTTTTTAGACCGAGATAATAAGTGTAGTGTTACAATTGATGTGTGTGTTTTAAAATTTTTAGAGTAAACAAAGATGATTTCTAATAAGAATTTAAAGTAAATTCTAGACATTATTATCAAGTTTTGTTATAATTCATATAGATTGGTAGGTGTAATATGTTAGAAATAAATAAGAAAAAAGATATACCCAAAAAGAATTATTTTATATTAGGAATTATATTAATTATATCTTGTATTTTAGTTTACTATATTAATGCTTGGTATTCTTTATACCAATATGAAAAAAGAGGAAATTCACCAATAACAACATATATGGAAATAATAAATTATAATGAAGTAGAAAACTATATTGAAGAAAATAGTGATGCAATAATTTATATATCTAAATCTAATAATTTAAAAATAAGAAAATTTGAAGAAGATAATGAAAAACTATTTAAAAAATTAGAACTTAATTATAATATTTTATACATGGATGCCAAAGATGTAAATAAAGACTTAAAAATCAAATATAATGTTAATGAATATCCAACAATATTATTTTTTAAAAATAAAAGATTGGTTAATAAATATGTATTAGAATTAGATAACATAAACTATAATGATATAAAGAATATAATAGATTATAGTAATGGAGAAAATAATGATTAATATCGTATTATATGAACCAGAAATACCAGAGAATACAGGAAATATTATGCGTACTTGTGCTGGTACAAATAGTAAACTTCATTTAATAAGACCTCTCGGATTTAGATTTGATCTTAATCATCTAAAAAGAAGTGGAGTTAATTATCTTGATAAAGTAAATTATGAATTATATGATGATTATGAAGATTTCTTAAATAAAAACAAAGGAGAATTTTATTATTTTACAAGATATGGAAATAAATGCTACAGTGAAGTTGATTATAGCGATACTTCTAAAAACATTTACTTAGTTTTTGGCAAAGAAAGTAGTGGTATTCCTAAAGAAATCCTTAAAAAAAATATTTCTAATTGCGTAAGAATTCCCATATCTGATAATATTAGATGCCTAAATGTAGCTAATTCTGTATGTATAGGACTATATGAAGTACTAAGACAACAGAATTATCCTAACTTATTATTTAAAGATGTTTTTAAAGGAGAAAATTATTTAACTAAGGACTAGAAATAGTCTTTTTCTATGATTTACATTTTTAATCATGTATGATACAATTTTAAATGGAGGAGATATGAAATACGAATTAGGAGATGTTGTTGTTATGAAAAAAGAACATCCGTGTAAAAATAATATGTTTAAGATAGTCAGACTTGGAGCTGATATAAAAATAGAATGTATCAAATGTGGAAGATTAATTATGCTACCTAGAGTAGAATTTAATAAAAAAATAAAAAGGGTGATTAAAAATGTTTAAAAAAATAAAAAGTAAAGATGTAAAGCTACATCCAGCATTACTATTTCTGATTTTAACTATATTAGTTATGATAATATCTAGTGTTGGAAGTATTTTACACTTAGAGACTAGTTATTATACCGTAAACACGGCTACAGGTGAATTAGAACCACATATTGTTACAATAAATAACTTATTTAATAGAACAGGAATACAATACCTAATAAGTAATTTATTAAACAATTTTACAACATTTGCTCCGTTAGGAACATTAATAGTAGGACTTATTGGTGTTGGAGTAGCATATAATTCTGGTTTTTTAAATTCCTTTTTCAAAATGATAACTAAAGATAAACCTAAGAAATTATTCACATTTGTTGTTGTATTATTAGGAGTAATATCTTCAATGTTCCTAGACACTGCCTATGTTATTTTAATTCCATTATCAGCAATATTATTTATGAATTTAGGTAGACATCCATCAGCGGGCATTTGTGCTGCTTTTGCCGGAATAACATTTGGTTATGGCGCTAACTTTTTCGTAAATTCATTAGATGCTTCTTTAATAGAATATACAACGTCCGCAACAAAAATACTAGATCAAAATTATACAGTGAATTTACATGGTAATATAATATTTATGATCATATCAACATTACTTATATCTTATTTAGGAATGATTATTACAGAAAAATATATTGTTCCAAAATTAGGAAAATATACATTTGATGAAGAAGATCCAGATATAAATAGTTCCTTAACTTCAAAAGAAAGAAAAGGTGTCTTAGTATCATTATTAGCCTTTGCATTAGTAGTATTATTACTAATATATTCAATTATTCCAGGATTACCTTTTTCAGGATTACTATTATATTTAAAAGATGCCACTTATGTGGAACAATTATTTGGAGATAATTCTTATTTCAATCAAGGATCTGTTGCTATATTCTCAGCACTATTAGCCTTTGCAGGACTAATATATGGTATCAGAACAAAAACAATTAAAAACAATAGTGATTTAGTAACAGGAATGAGTTACTACTTAAAAGGTTTCTCATCACTATTAGTACTCATCTTTTTTGCAGCACAATTTTGTTTAATTTTTAAACAAACAAATATAGGAATATTTATCGTAGCATCGTTAGCTGAGTTTCTAAATAGCATAGAACTTTCCGGAATCATGCTCATTATTGTATGTTTTATAATAATATTAATATCTTCAGTTTTTGTCCCAGTAGCAAGCACAAAATGGGCAATATTATCGCCTATAATGGTTCCTATGTTCATGCAAAATACATTTACACCAGAATTTGCTACAGCCGTGTTTAGAGCAGCAGATTCATCGATTAAGGGAATAAGTCCATTATTTACATATTTTGTTATTTTAATTGGCTTCATTCAAATTTATAATAAGAAGAAAAAAACAATAACAATAACAGATGCCTTATCACTAATGGTTCCATATGCAATTGCTTTTTCTGTCTTATGGTTACTTATTGTAATAGGATTCTATATTATAGGATTACCATTGGGAATAAATACAGGTGTTATGCTATAGAAAGAAGGTTATATTATGGGTTTAACAGCAGGTATAGTTGGTTTACCAAATGTAGGAAAAAGCACACTATTTAATGCAATAACAAAACAAAACATTTTAGCAGCAAATTATCCTTTTGCCACAATTGATCCTAATGTAGGAATGGTTATTGTACCAGATGATAGAATTGATAAATTAACAGAAATGTATCATCCATTACGTACTATTCCCACAACATACGAATTTACAGATATTGCTGGTCTAGTAAAAGGAGCTTCAAATGGAGAAGGACTAGGAAATAAATTTTTATCTCACGTTAGAGAAGTTGATGCCATTGTAGAAGTCGTAAGATGTTTTAATGATAAAGGTATAATTAATGTCAACGATTCAGTTGATCCCATTCGTGATATTGAGATTATCAACATAGAATTAATTATGTCTGATTTAGAAATAGTTACAAACAGATTAAACAAAATTGGCAAAAAAGCAGAAATGACAAAAGACAAGAAAGAATTAGCAGAAATATCAGCTTTAAATAAACTAAAAAGCAAATTAGAACAAAATATTCCAGCCAGAAAAATAGACTTAACTCAAGATGAATTATTTGCAATAAGTTCATTTAATCTAATTACCTTAAAGCCTATCATCTACATTTGTAATGTAAGTGAAGAAGACCTTGTTAATGAGAATAATGAATACTATAGGGAAGTTATTGAGTATGTTAATGGAGAAGGACCTGTTATAATGATTAGTGCTAAAATAGAAAGCGAACTTGCTCAGTTATCAGAAGATGACAGAAAAATATTTTTAAATGATTTAGGAATAAATGAATGTGGATTAGACAAGTTAATAAGAGAGACTTATTCACTACTTGGACTTGCCACTTACTTCACAGTAGGCACAGACGAAGTCAAAGCTTGGACCTTTAAAAAAGGAATGAAAGCACCATCTTGTGCCGGATTAATTCATACCGATTTTGAAAAGGGATTTATTAGAGCAGAAGTAATGAGCTATGAAGATTTAATTTCCTGTGGAAGTGAAATAAAAGTAAGAGAAAGTGGCAAAATGCGACTAGAAGGAAAAGAATATATTATGCAAGATGGAGATATCTGTCATTTTAGATTTAATGTATAATCATTAAGTCTTTTTTAATAGATTTTCTTAATGATTTTTGCTATAATCTATATAGGAGGCTATTATGAATAGAGAAAAAATAGAAGAATGTTACAAATGGGATTTAAGTAAAATTTATAGTAGTATTAATAATATAAGAGAAGATATAAAAAACGTTAGGAACAAACTAACAGAGTTTTCTAAATATAAAGATATTTCTTATGATGAAAATTCTTTATATGAAGTAATTAATCTAAGCATGGAAGTATCAAGAATAATTTCTAAATTAGAGGTATATGCTAGTTTATTATGTGATGAAGATACTTCAATAAATAAGAATATAGAACTTAAAGAAGAAATAAATAATTTAAGTAGTGAAGTTATAAATGCCACTTATTTTATAGAACCAAATATACTTAAAATGAATTATAGTGATATAGAAAAGTTTTATTTAAAAAATGAGAAACTAAAAGAATATGAAAGATATTTACAAGAAATGTTTAGATATAAAGAACATACTCTATCAGATATAGAAGAAAAACTACTTGCCAATTTATCTAAAACATTTGGAAATAATTATGAAACATATGAACTTCTAAAAGACTCGGATATGATATTTCCAAACTTTATGGTAAATAATACCGAATATGAACTTGATAATAGCAAATATTGCCTATATATCGAAGACGATAATAGAGAGATTAGAAAAGAAGCATTTAATACAATATATGAAACATTCAAACAATATAAAAATGTTTATGCTAATTTAATTACTTCAAATATAAAAGAAGAAGTAGCCACTAGTAAGATAAGAAAATATAAAAGTGCCCTTGAAGAAGCAATGTATAAAGATGAATTAGATGTTTCCATATATGACAATTTAATATCAGTAATAAATGATAAAATAGGCATACTACATAAGTATTACAAACTAAAAAAAGAAGTCTTAAAAGTAGATGAATTACACTTGTATGATGTCTATGCAAACTTAGTATCCGCTGATAAGAAAACATATGATTTTGAAAATGCCAAAGAGACAGTTATCAATGCTCTTAGTATATTAGGAGATGAATATATAGAAATATTAAAGGAAGGAATAAAAAATAGATGGATAGATGTGTATCCAAATAAAGGAAAAAGAACAGGGGGATATTCTTCTGGGAGTTATGATACATTACCATATATATTACTTAATTATCAAAATAAATATGATGATATGTCTACATTAGCCCACGAGTTAGGTCATTCAATGCATAGTTATTTTACAAGAAAAAATAATCCCTACCAATATGGCAATTATTCTATCTTTGTAGCAGAAGTAGCATCAACCGTAAATGAATTACTTTTAGCCAAGTATGTAATAAAGAATAGTAATAATAAGAATGAAAAACTATTTATAATAAACAGAATGATGGAATTATTTAGAGCAACAATATATAGACAAACAATGTTTGCAGAATTTGAAAGAAAAATATATGATATGATTTCTTCAGATAAACCTATTAGTGCTGATATACTAAGTGAGGAATATTACAAATTAAATAAAATATACTTTGGTAATGATGTCTATGTAGATGATTACATTAGATATGAATGGGCAAGAATTCCACATTTCTATTATAACTTTTATGTTTATAAATATGCAACAGGCTTGTCAGCAGCAAGTTATATAACAGAAGGATTATTAAATGGTAAGATAAAGAAAGAAGATTATATAGCATTTTTAAAATGTGGTGATAGTATGAGTCCTCTCGACTCATTAAAACTTACAAAAGTAGACTTATCAAAAAAAGAAGTTATTGAAAGTGCCACTTCAATGTTTGATTCACTAATTGACGAGTTTACTAAACTATATAATGAAAAAGTATGAGGTGAATTTTAGTGAAAATAAAGAAATATTTATATATATTCCTATCATTAATATATATGGATTTAGTATTTAATCTATTTGCATATGATATTTATTTAAGAACATCAATTATTAATATATTTTTATTTACTATAATTAATAGTTTTATAATTTTATTAATAACCAGTATATTTAATAAGAAATTTAATAAAATTATGACATATATTGTATATATATTTTTATGGTTTTGGTATAGTTTATATTACATATTTTATAAAATATTTGTTACACCATTTTCAATTGCCTTATTTAGACAAAGCGATCAGACATTAAAATTTGGAAAGAACATAATTATTTCAATACTGCAAAATATACATATTGTATTACTATTCTTGTTACCAGTAATATTACTTATAATATATAATAAAAAGATTAAATATAATAGATATAAAATAAAAGAAATTTTAATATATATATGTTTATTTATAGTATCAATAGGAATATATATATGTAATATATTCATTCAAGATAATGGTGTAGGATCTACATATAATTTATATTTTGAAACTAACAATGTATCCTTAAATATAGAAAGATTAGGAGTACCAGCTGCTACTTACTTAGATATATATAGAAGTATATTTGGCTTTGATGAAAAAATAGATGTTGTAGAAGAACCTACGTTTTCAACAAAAGAAGAATTATTTGAGTATGATTATAATATTACATCAATCGACTTTAGTGGTGGTAGCAGAGAAATTGCAAAGATAAATAATTTTATGTCCAATGAAAAAGGAAGCAAACAAAATAAATATACAGGAATGTTTGAAGGAAAAAATTTGATATTCATCGTAGCAGAAAGTTTTAGTGAAATAGCTGTTTCAGAAGACCTTACCCCAACATTATACAAATTAGTTCACGAAGGATTTGATTTTAAAAACTTTTATACTTCAAATAATTTATCAACAATAGGTGGAGAGTTTCAAGCATTAACTGGATTATACGCAGATAATACAATTTTAAGTTCTTGGAGAGGTGGAAAGGCCTACTATCCATACGGACTAGGAAATGTATTTAAAAACCTAGGATATAATACCTATGCTTACCACAATAATAGTGCATATTATCAAGATAGAAATGTATATTTAAAAACACAAGGATTTGATAACTTTAAAGGTTGTTATAACGGACTTGAAAAAGTTATTAATTGTGAACAATGGCCACAAAGTGATGTAGAAATGATTGATGCCACAATAACAGATTACATTAATAGTGAAAAACCATTTATGACATATTATATGACAGTTTCAGGACATTTCTATTATAATTATTCCGCAAATGCAATGGCCAAGAAAAACAAAGCTTATGTAAATGATTTAGACTATCCAGAAGAAGTAAAAGGTTACTTAGCAACACAAATAGAATTAGATAAAGCCTTAGAACTATTAATAAATAAACTAGAAGAAGCATCTAAATTAGATGATACTGTAATAGTACTTTTAGCAGATCACTATCCATATGGCTTGCCATTAGAATATATAAATATACTATCAGATTATAAAAGAGACAGTTTAATAGAAGCTAATAGTAATAATTTAATAATATATAATAGTAAAATGAAAAGTGAAAAAATAGATAAGGTTGGAATGAGCATCGATGTTATTCCAACAGTATATAATTTATTTGGTATTGAATATGATTCAAGATTAATAATGGGAAAAGATATCCTTAGTACAAGTGAAGGAATAGCAATATTTAAGGATAAATCTTGGATAACTAATAAAGGAACATATTATGCCTCAACAGGAACTTTTGAAGCAAAAACTCAAGATATAAGCGACAATTATGTTGATACAATTAACAGTATAGTTAGTAACAGAGTAGCCATAAGTAGAATGATCGTTGAAAATAACTATTATAAATACATATTTAACAAATAAAAAAGAGTTCATACAAAATACATATGAACTCTTTTACTTACTATCTTTTTTTAAAGTTCTAGCTTCTCTTGCACTAGTTTTAATTTTAGTACCATCTTCTAGAGTAACAGTTTGTAAATTAACTTTTTGTTGTCTCTTAGTTATTTTTAAACAATTTGGTCTATTATTAACTGATCTAGTCTTTTTACTTGTTATTTTTATTGCCATATTATTATCCTCCCTCAAATCACTTCATAATTTTACTATAAAAAGGCCTTTGTGTCAATGATTTTGGTAGTTCTATTAAGGCGATTTTAGCAATTTATAAATAATTTTGGCCTATTAATATACAAATATAAGAATTTACTATTGCTTTTTTTCTCTTTTAACAAATTCTCTTAATATCTTAGTGGTAGCTCTTTTTTCTAATCTAGATACATAGCTTCTTGAAATATTTAGTGCTTTTGCAATCTCTTTTTGTGTAGTTTCTCTTTTACCATTTAGTCCGTATCTTGATTCTAGTATTTCTCTTTCTCTCTTAGTTAATAACTTTAAATATTTCTGTAATAAAATTATATTATCATTTTTATGTATTTCTTCAACAAAATCAGGATCGGGAGTTCTTAGAACATCTAATATAGTTACTTTATTTCCTTCTTTATCAAAACTTATTTCTTCATACAAACTTATATTTTTACTATTTTTCTTATCAGCACGAAAATACATCAATATTTCATTCTCAGCACATTTAGCAGCATAAGTAGCAAGTTTAACCTTTTTATTAGGTTTATAAGTATCTATTCCCTTAATTAAACCAATAGTACCTATTCCTATTAAATCATCAATATCTTGTTCACTAGTTTCAAATTTTTTAACTATATGAGCTACTAAACGTAAATTATGCTCTATTAATTTTTTTCTAGCTTCCTCATCTCCATTTAAATGCCTCTTTATATACTCATCTTCAATATCCTTAGGTAGTTTATCAGGAAAAACCTCGTTAGAATAGGCACCAGTAAAAAACATTAAATTAGTAGCTATATATTTAATTATATTAAATAACATTTCATCACCTAATTAAATATATAAGAATAATAAGGAATTATGAAAAATCTTAGTTAATTAATTTACATTAACTATTTTTTAATATATAATTTATTTATATGGAGGCAAATATGAAAAAAATAATGTTAACAGGTTTAAAACCTACAGGTAGTCTAACTTTAGGTAATTATATTGGAGCAATTAGTCAAATGGTAAATTATCAAGATATTTATGACAATTATCTCTTTGTAGCTGACCTACATGCTATAACAGTTCCTGTTAATCCTCAAGAACTAAATAAAAATATTAGAGACTTTCTAGCACTATATATTGCGTGTGGAGTAGATCCAAGTAAAAATACTATATATCTACAATCAGATATTCCATATATACCATGTGTTTCTTGGTTATTAGAATGTAATAGTTATAATGGAGAATTATCAAGAATGATACAATTTAAAGAAAAAAGTAAAGGAAAAGATAACTTTTCAGTAGGATTATTTACTTATCCAGTATTAATGACAGCAGATATCCTTGTCGTAGATGCCGATTATGTTCCCGTTGGTATTGATCAAAAACAACATGTAGAATTAACAAGAGATATAGCCGAACGTTTTAATAAGAAATATGGGGAGACATTTAAAATACCAGAACCTATGATTACTGAAAGCGGTACAAAGATTATGGACTTAGTGAATCCTACTAAGAAAATGAGTAAAACAGAAGAAAATCCTAAAGGTGTTATAGGATTATTAGATAATCTTGATGATGTTAGAAAAAAAATTATGTCAGCCACAACAGATTCTTCTTGTGAAATAAAGTATGACCCTGAAAATAAACCAGGCATATCAAATTTAATTAATATATGCGTTTCACTATCAGATATGTCAATACAAGAAGTAGAAGAAAAATTTAAAAATAGCAATTATGGAGAATTTAAACGTTTTACGGCAGATATCGTATGTGATAAACTAAGTGCCATTCAAAAAAAATATAATGAAATAATAAATAGTGATGAATTAGATAAAATTCTTGAACAAGGAGCTATAAAAGTAAATGAATTAGCACATAATAAATATATGGATATGCGCTATAAGATAGGACTATACAAATGATGGATATTTATATACCAGATATGTATTCAAAAAGTATATATCATATAAATTATGATAAATTAAAAGAGGATGGTATAAAGTGTATTTTATTTGATTTAGATAATACTATCATACCATATAAAGAAAAAACGCCTTCTAAGAAGCTAATCGACTTAATCGAAAATTTAAAAGACATGGAATTTAAAATAATCATTTTCGATAATACGAATAAAAAGAGATTATTGCCATTTAAGAGACAATTAGATATAGATTGCGCTCCAAATGCCAAAAAACCTTCTATCGAAAAACTTATAAAAATAATAAAAGGATATAAATATGATTTAAGTGAAGTAGCCTTAGTAGGAGATGAACTATATAGAGATATATATGGAGGAAATAAAGCTGGAATAAAGACAATTCTTGTTAATTCAATATCTAATAAGGACTCTCTAAAAACAAAATTTTATAGAATTTTTGAAAAAAAGATAATAAATAAATTAAATAAAAGAGGAATATTAATTAAGGGAAAATATTATGAATAAGAAATGTTTAGGTTGTGGAATACCACTACAAGATAAAGACATAAATTTAGATGGATATATTAGTAATATTGATAAAAACATTTGCACGAGATGTTTTAAAATAAAAAATTATGGTGTATATAATAAAGCAAATATGTCTAATAAAGATTATATAAAAATAATGGATAGTATCACTAATAATGATTTAGTTATCTATGTATCAAGTTTACTTAATTTAAATATTGATTATATAAATAAATTTAAAGATGTTATACTTGTACTTACTAAAAGAGATATTTTACCAAAATCTGTTAAAGATAATAAAATAATAGATTATATAAAAAAAAGATATAATAATATTAAAGATATAATCATAATAAGTAGTATTAAAAATTACAATATGGATCATTTATACAATACTATACTTAAATATGGAATTGATAAAAAAATATATTTTGTAGGATCTACAAATAGTGGAAAAAGTACACTAATAAATAAATTAATTAAAGATTATGGTAATAATGACATAACAATTACTACTAGTATGTATCCATCAACAACATTAGATGCCATAAATATAAAACTAAATGGATTAAATATATATGATACACCAGGTATAGTAAATGAAGGAAGTATAACAAATTATATAAACAATAATGAATTAAAAAAAATAAACATAAAAAAAGAAATAAAACCAATAACTTATCAAATAAAAGATAAATGTAGTATTCTTATCGGAGACTATATTAGACTTGACTTTGAGTGTATATCTACAAGTATCACAATATATATATCTAACAATGTTCCTGTAAAGAGAATAAGTATAAATAATCCAATATTATTAGATAATATAATATCTGGTTACAATGATCTAAAAAATAAAGACATCGTAATAGAAGATATATGTTTTATAAAAATAACCAAAAATACTAGAGTTAATATTTATGGAAAATATAATTTATCTACAATTATTAGAGATAATTTAATATAAAAGATAATATCAATATATGTAACACAATTTCCCATAATTTTTACATTATATTTATATCTTTTTTTTTTATAATATGTTATACTTATTAAGGTGATAGTAGTGAAAAAAGAATTTAAAACTATCGACGAACAGATAGAAGTTTTAAAAAATAAGGGGCTTATAATAGAAGATGAAACTTATGCTAAAGAGATATTACTTAAAGAAAATTACTTCTTTATTAATGGCTATAGATTAATATTTATGAACTCTATAACAGATAGAACCTTTATTAAAGGAACTACTTTCAGAGAATTATATTCTTTATTCTTATTTGATAGATATGTAAGAAATATTATCTTTAAATATCTATTAATCATTGAAAACAATTTAAAATCAGTAATGTCATATCAACTATCAAAGAACTATGGTTATAAAGAGAAAGATTACTTAAATGTTAATAATTTTACCAATGATAAAGAAAAAAGAAGAAGAGTAAAAGATATAATAGAAAAAATGAAAAGACAAATTAGAATCAATGTTTCAAGGCATAGTGCCACAATGCATTATTCCAAGAATTATGGATATATACCCCTTTGGATTTTAGTAAAAGTATTATCATTTGGAATTATGTGTGAGTTATATACAATACTAAAAGATAAAGATAAAGAGAGTGTTGCCGAAACATTTGGAATAGATCCTAATTTACTAGAAGATATGTTACCAATTCTATCTAATTATCGTAATCTATGTGCTCATGAAGATATTGTATTTGATCACAAAACAGAAAGAGCAATTCCTGATACAGAATATCATAATAAACTCAAAATATTTAAAATGGATGATGAGTATATTTATGGTAAAAATGATATGTTTTCTGTAATTATTATCTTTAAGTATTTACTTTCTAACGATAACTTTAGACTTATGATGAAAGAACTAGAATATGAAATTGACAAATTAGATGGTAGAATTGATACAATTCCAATTCAAAAAGTATTAGATTATATGGGATTCCCAAAGAATTATTTAGAAATTGTAGAAATGTAGGAAGGTGATTTTATGAATGAATTAAATAAAAAAAATAATAATAGTACTATAATTATAGTAGTTTGTATGATGTTATCCTTTGTTTGTGGAGTAGGTGGAGGATACTTATATTCAACATCATCTACAAAAGTAAGTGAACAAGTTATAAAAAATATTACTAGAAGTGAATTAGTTGAAAATAGCATATCTAGTTCTGTAGACAATGTATATGGAGCCACTGTAGTTGTAATGTCATATAAAAGTGATAAACTTATTTCTACAGGGTCAGGTTTTGTTTACAAAAAAGATGACAAAAACGCACATATAATGACTAATTACCATGTTATAGATGGAGCAGATGCAGTAAAAGTTGAATTCAATGATGGAAATACACTAATAGATGCTAAAATATTAGGAGGAGAAGTTTATTCTGATATTGCTGTTCTTACTATAGATAGTAACAAAGCAAATAGCGTTGTAGAAATTGGAAAGAGTGATGAAGTAAAATTAGCAGATACAGTATTTACTGTTGGTAGTCCAATGGGAAAAGAATATAAAGGAACTGTTACTAAAGGTATCCTTTCAGGAAAAGATAGATTAGTAGAGGTAAATCTAACAGGTGGAGCATCTGATTACTATATGAAAGTATTACAAATAGATGCCGCTGTTAATCCAGGAAACTCAGGAGGACCACTTTGTGATGTAAGCGGAAATGTAATAGGAATTATATCACTAAAAATTGTCCAAAATGAAGTTGAAGGCATGGGTTTTGCCATTCCCATAGAAGATGCCCTAAACTATGCAAACAGAATAGAAAGTGGTGAAGATATTGTAAGACCATATATAGGAATCAGTATGGTAGATATTTCAGAAGAATATTACTTATGGCAACAAAGAATTACATTACCAGATGGAGTAGATAAAGGTGTTGTTGTCATAGAAGTAGCAAACAATTCACCAGCATCAAAGGCAGGAATAAAAAAAGGCGATGTAATAACTAAAATAGGTGATGTAGAGTTTTCAAGTTTAGCCGAGTTTAGATATGAATTATATAAGTATGAGGTAGGAGATAAAGTAAGCATTACTTATAATAGAGGTGGAAAAATAAATAGTGTTGAAATAACACTAGGAAAAAATAGTTAAAAAAAATTAAGACATAAGTCTTATTTTTTTTATTTAGAATATGGAATAAATCCCATGAATCTAGCCAATTTAACTTGTTCAGCTATACATCTTTGATGTTTTGCACAAGTACCAGTAAATCTTCTTGGTAATATCTTTCCAGAATCATTTATATATTTACTGATTATCTCAACATTTTTATAGTTAACATCTTTTCCAATGCACATAAAACAAACTTTTTTTCTTTTAGGCTTATTATTATGAAAATCTGCCATTTCATCCTCCTTTATTAAAACGGTAAATCATTATCGCTTATGTCTATTTTTTCACCAAAGTTAGCAAATGGGTCATCACTTACAGAAGTTGATTCTGTAGGCATTTGTTCAAATGGTGTAGGTTCATAAGGTATAGCATTATTAAATGGATTATTTTGTTGTACTTCATTATTAGTATTACCACTACTACTTCCTAAAAACTCAACATTATTAGCTATAACTTCAGTAACATAAACTTTTTTACCTTCATTATTGTCGTAAGATCTTGTTTGAATTCTTCCTTCTACGGCAACTTGTCTTCCTTTTGCTAGATATTTTGCAACATTTTCAGCTTGCTTATCCCAAACAGTACAGTTAATAAAGTCTGTTTCAGGATTAGCTCCAGCAGAAACCCTTCTACTTATTGCAACAGTTATTTGGCATACAGCCATTCCATTACTAGTATGCCTTAATTCGGGATCTCTAGCTAATCTACCTATTAATATTACTTTGTTCATTAATCCTCCTATTTTTCAATATTAAGAACTAAATGTCTTAATACATTTTCATCAATTGATGCAACACGATTAAATTCCTTAACAGCCTTATCATCAGATGAATCAATATTGTATAGGAAATAAAAACCAGATTTACATTTCTTGATTTCATATGCAAATTCTTTTTGACCTAATTCTTTAGATAAAGTAATAATAGCCTTGTTATCAGTTAAAGCTTTTTCCAACTTCTTAACAACATTCTTCATAGTAGATTCATCACAATCAGGTCTAACTATAAACATTATTTCATATTTTCTCATTGTACACCTCCTTATGGTCTTTTGGCTTTTTCAAGCAAGGAGCATTCGCTCAAAAGGTATTATAGCAAATAAAAAAATAAATGTAAACAAAAAAATAAAAAAAACACCTATAACACAATTGTATTATATAAATCAAAGAAATATAACATAGGATAGCGCCAACACTATAAATTCTATATAGCATATAATAACTTTGAATAAAGGTAAAAAATATACTAATTATTAGAAAGGGTGATTAGTGTGAAAAAAGGCTTGGAAGATGTAAAAAGTTATGTAACTATATTGTTTGCCAATGCATTGGTAATTCTCCTTTTCATAGCAGTATTTAAATCAGAAAAAATATTTGAAACTGTCTTCTTACTATTTACTAACCTATGCACTGCAGTATTTACATATTTTTTTACAAAGAAAAGTACTAATAAAAAGGAGAGTGAAAATAATGGATGAAGTAGTAATGAAGCCTATAAAAGATGAAGAAATAACAGAGGAAAAGTATGAAGGTGAAGTATAATTATGAGCTTAAGAAATAGGGTATTAGAGAGTAAAGAGTTAGAAATAACTCAAAATTATAAAAAAGGATATCACGATGGAATAGATGTAGTTAATAAGAACTACACATTAGGAAATATTGTTGCCCATAGCAATGGAATAGTTATTTCCTATAGAAATGATTGTAATGGATTTGAAAATGGTTCATATGGAAATTACGTAAAAATAAAACATAACAATGGATACTACACATTGTATGCCCATATGGCATATAATAGTGTAAAAGTAAAAGAAGGACAAAATGTAACAAAAGGACAAGTGCTTGGATATATGGGAAATACAGGTATGAGTTATGGAGGACATCTACATTTTGAAGTAAGAAATACATCGGACATAAGAATAGATCCAACAAGTTATTTAAATTCTGATTTGCCTAATATAAATAAAACCATTGAAGAACTTGTTAAAGAAGTTATCGAAGGAAAATGGGGAAATGGTGAAGAAAGAAAAAGAAGGTTAGGAGATAAATATATAGAAGTCCAAACAAGAGTCAATGAAAAATTACAATCTAAAACAAAATATTTATATAATCCTAACTATAAAGGCAATTCTATTGTAGATGGATTAAAAGAAATATCTATAGATAGCTCATTTAATTATCGTAAAAAATTAGCCAAAATCAATAACATAAATAATTATATAGGTAGTGCCGAACAAAATACAACACTATTAAATTTATTAAAAAAGGGCAAGTTAATAGATGCATAAATCAAAAATTTCAGTCTGATAAAATATTTTAAAAAACGGAATATCCGTTTTTTTATATTTGATTATTAAATACTTGTTGTCTACAATATCTAATTACAATGAACAACAACCATAATCTTTGCTAACTTATTCTTAATTTAATCATTCAATAATTAACTTCAAGTAACATATAATATATTACTTATAGACAAAATATCACTTAAAATATTATTGTAAATTATAAAAAAATTGACATAAAATTCAATAATGTTATAATTATAATTGAAAGGCGTAAAAAAATGAAAAATAATAAGGGTTTGGTTATCATAACAATTATTTTAGGTGTATTAGCTGTATTGATGGTTGGCTATATAGTATATGACAAAGTATTAAACCAAAATAACAATAGCGAAAGTAAAGAAAATAAAAACAGTGTTTCAAAGTTAAATAGCAGTAAAGATTGGGTTTATGATGCTGACTATGATTTGCCTACAAATAAAGAAAGTTATTACGGATTTAGTGATCATAGTAAACTAATAAGTGCAAGTGATTTAGTTGTTCCATACATAAATATTGATTCTGATGATGCAAAAAAAGCAAACAAAGAAATCTACGAATTATATGAGAATCTAATAAAAAAATTTAATGAAAATTTAAAGGATGAAATATGGTTTACCTTAGTTGAGTATAAAACTTATACTAATGATAATATAATATCTGTTGTTATTACTACAGAATTTAGTGGTACAGGACCTACAATCTATGATTACTATACATATAATTTTAATTTAAATAATGGAAAATTATTATCTTATAAAGAAGCATATAACATTACTGGATTTACTGAAAGTAATATAGAAGATAAAGCTATTCATGTTATTACAGATGCCATAATGGAAATATATTTAGGTTCTACAGAAGAAAAATATTCTGATTTTTATACTGATAATAATAAAAATAGTAATAATTACAAGACATCTGTTGATAATGACACAATTAGATTTTTTATTGATGAAAATAAAAAATTAAATATTATAGTAACATTAGAAACAACGATTGCAGGATATAAAAATAGTACAATCCTTACTGTTAAATAATTATAATATATAATTAATTGATAACAATATATTATTGAAGATTGACACAAAGTTGAATTTAAAAAATATAAGGAGGAGGATATATGAGAATAAAATTGCTAGGAATATTATTTTGCGGAATTTTATTATTGGGGGTAAGTGGTTGTAAGGATAAAATTAATAAAAATGTAACTTTATCACTTAAGGAAGGAACACTTACAAATAAAGGCGTAACATTAATATTAAAAAACAATTCAAAAATTAATTATTCATATGGAGAACCTTATTATATAGAACAAGAAAAAGAAGGTAAGTGGAGAAAATTAGAAACAATTCATGATATGGTATTTAATATGCCTGCATGGGAATTAGAAACTGGAAAATCAGTAGAACTTAGTATTGATTGGGAATATGGATATGGTCAATTAGAAAGTGGCAATTATAGGATAGTAAAAGAAATTTTTAAAGAATCTACATCTAATATAAATAATAGTGTTAGTTTTAATGTGTATGCAAAATTTAAAATTGATGAAAAAGATTATGAATATGAAAAAGCAACAATAACAGAAATTGAATTAAAAACTGAAGTAGATACGATGAATCATGGCAATAGTGATGAAGAAATTGTTAAATACAAAACATATATAAAAAATAATAAATTATATGCTAAAAATTTGAATACAAATGAAGAAAAAATGATATTTGATAAAGAACCTGTAAAAAACATTGCAACAAGAAGTATATGCTGTACAGGTAATGCACATTTATTAATATTAACTACTAGTGGAAATGTTTATATGTCTAACGAAGATAGTAATTATGGTTTTACCCTTAATATTAAATTTAACAAGTTAGATGCTAAAAATATTGTATCATTCAAATTAATTCCTACAGCAGATTATGATTATGTAAAGAATTTATATGGTGTAGATTCAGATGGTAAAGAAATATTATTACATAAAATAAATTAAAACAAAGATGCATCGTAATGATGCTTTTTTAAATCTTACAAAAAATCTAAAATTAAATTTAACATAGATATATAATAAACCGACAAAAATTGTACAAATGATTAACACATTTCCTTTAAAATAATGAAAAAAATCTACAAAATTACCACAATTTAGTAGATAAAAGTAAAAAAGTGATATCTTGTTGATGAAAGCAAAAGGGCATAAAAAAAACTAACCCGCTAGGGGTTAGAGTATCACAACATTGGAGCCTTAACTTTTCTTATATTCGAAATTTTATACTCCCAAGATGGATTAAATCAACTAAATAAATTATAGCACACTTTTTTATTTTTTTAACATTAATTTTATCCTTTTATAATATTTTGACTTTTTTCAAATAAGATATCTTCAAATTCTTTTGTACAATCTTTTCCTTTTTTTAAACATTTGACAATATCTTTGTCGGTTATTGGGATAATTAGTCCATTGCCATCTTTATATGTATCAGCACATCTTGCAATAAATGTGGTTTCATTATCTATACTTCTACAAGAAAGTATTCCTAATCTTCCTCTACGTGTACTAAATCTTCCAATTAATTGATCCAGTTCTGGATTAGCGACATCTTTACTATAATTTTTACATTCTATAAAAACTAATGGACAAGGAATATTTAGTTTATCTGGAACATAGGTAAAAAATCCGTTTTCTGATACATTTGTAAAACATATATCAATACGTTTCCTTCCTTCATTAATTTCTAATTCTTTTTTTGGTTTTATTAAATTTGGATATAATAGTAACTCAAAAATACCAATCATTAAATTATGAAAATTTGAAGCATCATAACTTCCCGTAGGTATGCTTTCTAATTTATCTAATAATATGTTACATATAGTATCTATATCTATTTTATCTAAAATATTTCCACTCATTGATTTTGAGTTGTTAAGCATATCTTTTTTAAATTTTTCAAAAATTTCTGGATACTTCATAGTAAAGTTACTAAGGTAATCTTTATCCATAGTTGGTTCATTTTCAACAATATCCTTTTTAGTTACAAATAATTCTTTTGATTTCTTTCTTTGTCGTACCAAACTGGTTCTATTTTTTATATTTTCTTCTTGCAAGTAATTAAGTACAAAATGTTGTTTATATTGATAACTTGAACCATCTAAAGAGTAATTAACTATTTTTTTCGGCACTAATAATATTGGTTTGTTATCTATAATTAATCTATTGGTATATTCGTTTTCTCATTGACAGGTTTTCTCGTTCCAAAAGTAGCCTGATGGGACATTTTGTGTAATCTTTATATTGAGAAGTTCACATTGTTCAATTGTATAGTCTAGCAAATGTTTTTTAAGTATGTTGGTTAACATATCTGAGAGCATATCTTTATCAAATCCATGAACTAAAACTCTTAAATCTTCTATATTTTCTAATACGCCATTTTCAATAGCTTGACTACTTTTTAACCCTTCAAATATTTTTATAGCACTTATTGGTCCGACTCCTTTTCCTTGCGATATACCTTTTGATAATCCTAAATGGGTTTCGTTTATTTCACTTAAATGTGAACAAAGATATTTTGCTTGCTCATCCATTCCATTAGATAAAGTGCTTAATAAATAAGTAAAAAATGAATCCATAGTATCTGATAATTTTGCATTAAATTCACTATCATATTTTCTTATTAAATTTGAATCAATAAACAAAGGTAAATCTGTATCTATATCTATATCAACAAAATCAAGCTCAAATTGACTTTTATTTAAATTAAGCTTTTCACTAATTTTCAAAGTAATCACCTCTTTTTGGTAATTATTATATCATTTATCAAGAATTAAGTCTTTATTAATAGGAAAATATTAGGAAATTTATTAGGAAAATGTTAGGAAAAACAATAATTTATTACGACATTTATTGCGACATTTCTTACGACATGATATAATTATGACGTAAGAATTAGGAGGTAAAAATGTTAGATGTAATTGAAGATGTAAGAAATGAATTTAAAATTAAATTAACAGACAAGTTTGAAGAAGAAGTAATATCATTTTTAAATACAAATGGTGGTAATATATATTTAGGTATTAACGATAAAGGAGATATTATTGGAATTAATGGTAATATTGATTTACTTCAAAGAACTATAAAAGATAGAATTAAAGATAATATTATGCCATCTACATTAGGTCTTTATGATGTTATAGTATTAGAAAAAGATAATAAAAAATATATTAAAGTGATTATTGCTAAAGGAAATGAAAGACCATATTATTTAAAAGGTATGGGAATGACTCCTGATAGCTGTTTTATTCGAGTTGGTAGTTCTATACAATCTATGTCTAGTGAAATGATAAATAATGAATTTAGTAAAAGAACTAGAAATTCTTTAAAAAATATTGTATCACCTAAACAAGATTTAACATTTAGTCAATTAAAAATATATTATGAAGAAAAAGGTTTTAGTATAAATAATAATTTTTTAAAACAATTAGATTTATATACCGATGATGGTAAGTATAACTACAATGCTTATTTACTTGCTGATAATAATTCTATTTCAATTAGATTTGGCAAGTATGATGGGATTAATTCAGTTAATTTAATAGAAAATGAAGACTTTGGTAATTGTTGTATTATTAAAGCAACAAAGAATATTTTAAATAAACTTGAGATTGAAAATAAAACTTTTACTAAAATAGAATATCCTGAAAGACAAGAAATTAAAATGTATGATTATATTGCAGTAAGAGAAGCAGTTGTTAACGCAATAGTACATAATGATTGGTCTAATGAATATTCTCCTAAGTTTGAAATATTTAGTGATAGATTAGTAATATCTTCAAATGGTGGAATTCAAGATAACACAACAAAAGAAGAATTTTTAGAAGGGTTTTCACTTCCTAAAAACAAAGAATTAATGAAAGTCTTTAATGATTTAGATTTAGTTGAACAAATGGGAACAGGAATAATAAGAATACTTCAAAGTTATAATAAAGATTCATTTGAATTTTTTCCAAACTTTATAAGAGTTACATTCCCATTTAATGAAAATAAATTTAAGACAAATACGAAAGAAATTAAAAATAATAATTTAACTGAGATACAAAACAGTATTATTGGATTAATGCTAGATTCACCAACTATAACTCAAGAAACACTCGCAAGACTTTTAGATGTTAACATTAGAACTATTCAAAGAAATATAAAAACACTTATAGATTTAGGATTGATTGAAAGAATAGGCGCTACTAAAAAAGGTGAATGGATAGTAAAAAGATAGGATAAAATCTAGAATAATTAGCAATTATATAGTATAATTTTATTAGTTGATTTCTTGTCTGGGGGTGTTGTATGAAAACAATTAATAGAGAGTTAAAAGATTATATTGA
>ENA-OPWY01000501-OPWY01000501.1-human-gut-metagenome-genome-assembly--contig:-NODE-501-length-22805-cov-5.451209_pt1 | contig 22805 bp, 17 predicted proteins | sample MGYA00241515_ERZ502022 | MGnify/ENA primary metagenome ERZ502022 (study PRJEB25962, sample SAMEA2043045) | human gut metagenome | biome: human gut; feature: human-associated habitat; material: faeces...
GGTCAAGGGACAGCGTCCCTTGTGGGGTTTGGGGCAACGCCCCAACTGTTCCGCGTCCGACCAATCCCAAGGAAGCCGCCAACAAAGGTGCAGGCAGCGAAGCGTCCCTGCCCCTAACTTTGCGCGTCCGCAGACGCGCCCCCAAGCTGCTCTTCCCCTTAGATTCCGTGAAGAACCTCCTTTTTGCGCTTCTGCATGGTCGCGCAGAAGGCTTTGCAGGAGGATATGAGCCGAAAACGCCCCTGATGACCGGCAGGGGGAAGCGAAAAAATGCCGAAAAAACGGGCATTTGCGGGGATTTTCCGAAAAACGCCCAAAAAGAATCAAAAAATCCGCAAAAAAATTCATTTTGGGGGTTGACAAACTGCTGAAATGGGTGTATACTTAAGAAGTCGCCTGCAGGACATGCAAGAGACACGGGAACGACGGGGTGTAGCGCAGTCTGGTAGCGCACGTGCTTTGGGAGCATGGGGCCGGGGGTTCAAATCCCTTCACCCCGACAGCTACTACTCTCCTTCGGATGGGAAATATGGCCCCGTGGTCAAGTGGCCTAAGACACCGCCCTTTCACGGCGGCTACTCGGGTTCGAATCCCGACGGGGTCATCCTTCTTCTTTTCCCTTCCGTATGGGCCTTTAGCTCAGTTGGTTAGAGCAACCGGCTTATATCCGGTCGGTCCCGGGTTCGAGTCCCTGAAGGCCTACTTTCTCAGGTGGCCCGGTAGCTCAGTTGGTTAGAGCGCCAGCCTGTCACGTTGGAGGTCGAGGGTTCGAGCCCCTTCCGGGTCGTCTACTTTCTGGTTTGAACTTCGCAGGTGCTACCAAGTAAGCAATGCTGGTGTAGCTCAATTGGCAGAGCAGCTGATTTGTAATCAGCAGGTTGCGGGTTCAAGTCCCATCGCCAGCTCCATTCTCTGGGTTACAGAGAAATTTCATATGGATGGGTTCCCGAGTGGCCAAAGGGAGCAGACTGTAAATCTGCCGTCACCGACTTCGGTGGTTCGAATCCACCCCCATCCACATTCTGCGGGAATGGCGGAATTGGCAGACGCGCTAGATTCAGGTTCTAGTGAGGGCTAACTTCATGCAGGTTCAAGTCCTGTTTCCCGCACCACGGAACCCTTGATTTTTCAAGGGTTCTACTTCTTTTTTGCGGCCTTCCACCCCAACCCCACCCCAACGGACCTGATATTGGGGTGGGGCTATACAACATGGGACATGGTTGGGTGAAATTTTCTATTATTGTTCATCGTTTTACAACCCGGCGATGAACTTTTCCATGCGGTTCGCGCTTTCCTTCTGCATGGTGGCGGTGACGTGTGCGTAGCGATCCAGTGTGAATGCCGAAGAGTAATGCCCGGCGTTCTGCTGGATCGTTTTTACGTCATCCCCCGCCATAATGGAACTGACTACATAAGTGTGTCTCAGATCGTGGAAGCGGTGCGCGTCGATACCCGCTGCCACCAGGATCTTGTGAAGAATCTTCCATGCGGTCGGCTGGGACAGGTGGCTGCCATCCGGATGCGTGAACACCAGGTTGGGGAAGCCGCCATCGTTCCATGCCGGCCCCAGCGCTTTCCGCTGTGCTTCCTGCTCTTCCTTGTGCTTCTTCAGCACCTGGAAGACCGTAGGAGCGGGAGCGATGGTGCGGGGCTTGCTGTTCTTCGGCGTTGCAAACCGGAAGACTTCGCCTTTCTTTCTCGGCTGGGCCAGCTGCTTGGTGACCCGGATCAGACCGTTCTCAAAGTCCACAGAATCCCAGGTCAGCCCCAGCAGCTCACCGGACCGCAATCCGGTGAAGATTGCGGTCACGATGAGCGCTTCATGCTCGTGGCCTTTCAAAAAGGCCAGCAGCTTGGAAAGTTCCGGCGTATCCAGGGGATGAATTTCCGCTTGTTCGATCCGGGGCAGGATACAGTTGCCGGATGGATTCTTGCTCAGGTAGCCGATCCTGACAGCCACATCCAGTGCCTTATGCAGGCAGCCGTGAATGTTCTTGATGGATTTCGGACTGAGCCCTTCCTCCCGCTTCTTATTGTAGAGGCGCTGAATCATGGGCGTTCGGAGTGCCGACAGTTTGACGTCTCCGAGCGCGGGGATAATGTGCACCCGGATCTGCATTTCGTAGGTATCGGCAGTGCCGAGCTTCACATTCCCCAGGTAGTCGCGGTGCCACATGGTCAGCCATTGACCGAGGGTCAGGCCGCTGTCCTCTCTGAAATCACCATGGTCGATGGTGACGGAGACTTCGGTCAGTTTCTTCCGGACTTCCGCCTGGGTTCTGCCATAGACCGAATGCCGCTTCCCATCGGCACAGTACCGGGCTTCCCAGCTTCCGTCAGCTCGTTTTCTGATGGTTCCTTCGCCGTTAGCACGCTTTCTTGCCATTGTTTTCTCCCTTCGACAGCCAGTCCATGAGCGCCTGTCGGGCGATCACAATCTTCTTTCCGACGTGGATGGACGGGATCTCATTGCTGTGAATGAGCTCGTACATCTTCGGCTTGCTGATCCCGATCAGCTCGGCGGCTTCCCGGACGGACAATGTCATTTTCGTGCCCGGCGATGATTGCTGAGATGTGCTGTTGTCAAGGTGCTCCGGCTCCCGAGCGGGAGCGCTTTGATTATTCAGAGCGTTGAGCGCTGTCTCAACGACCTGAATAACCTCATCTTTAGTATAAAGCCTGTTTCTCATCATTTCAATATCCTTTCACGCTTTAAAGCGATAAAAAGTTGTAAACTTTCTTCTGTTTGACTGCACCTGCCGTTTTGTTACCGGTTAGAACCCGATTTTTGACGGGGACGATAGATTGATCGTCCACATCCAAAACCGCCCTTTTTCGTGCCCGGAAACCCTTGTAGAATAAGGCTTCGTTCACCTCTAAATCGTGACAACCGGTAACAAAATGGGTTTTGCGTAAGCAGCTTTTTTTCATTTCGTAAAAGCTCTTTTCCCTTCATTTGATGCGTCCATGCGTCCCGTCCAGCGCCCAGTCATGCGGTTTCGTGGGACGCATGGACGCATTGTTTGGCTCAAAACTTCTTATCAAGTTTTGAACGGGTTGTCATCCGGGTCCACCTGCTGCCATCCGCCCGATGAATAGCCGGATGTCTTGATCAGCGATCCGATCCCTTTGAAGCCTCTGACCTGGCGACCGGCGCTGTTGATGAGATGGGTGGTGTACTGGATGCCGTACTTTTCCTGATTGGCCACCAGCTGCTCGATCAGCGTTTTGCTTTTCAAGGCCGGGTACGCATTCTCTTCGCACCAGGTGTGGTACACGTCGCCCAGCTCTTTGGAGCTGATGGAGCATTCCGGCTCGCGGGTGATATAGCCTTTCGATTCCAGGAACAGCTCCACGTTGTTGGCGTCCTTCTTCACGGCTTCCCGGTTCACACGCGCCTGGTCACTTTCCGTAAAGCGGAAGTTGTTCTTCACCAGCCGCTGCAAACCCTCGAAGGCCCAGAGAAAGATGCCCTCCATTTCTTCACAGAGCTTTTCCGAAAGGTTGGGATCATCGATTCTATCCGGCGGCTTCCGCTTGGTGGTCAGGATCAGCTGCCGGCGGAAGAAGCCGTCGCTTCGGTCGAACAGCGACATCAGATCGCCGTTGGAAAACGCCATGATGCGCGCCGTCATCCAGCCCTGATAGCTCTGCTTGCCCTTGCGCTCCAGATCCATTTTGCTTTTCGCGGTGACGATGGACTTCACATAGTTGGTCTGACGCAGCGCTTCCAATCGCATGTCGTCGTCGATCATCAGCAGCACGTGCTCCAGGTCGGCGCGGGCAAATCGGTTTTCTGAAATCTTCCCAACGCTGCCGTCTTTGGCGTATGCGCCGAACAGTTTGGACAGCACATTGCCGATCTGGCTTTTCCCTTCGCCGCCGCTGCCTTTGATCACCAGCATCTTCTGCCCGGCGTTGCTGGGAATCAGGCAGTAGCCGATGAATTCCTGGAGTGTGGGAATGTCTTCCGGCCGCAGCAGGTCGGAGATAAAACGGAGCCAACGCTCGGACGACTTCGCGTTCGGATTGAAGGAGATTGGCAGCCTGTATCGGATGATCTCATTCTTTTCCTGGGTGAATGTTCCGTCCAAAAACAACGTGCCGTTCCTGACATGAATGCGATCCGTTTGCGGCAGCAGCTCTTTCACTTGCGCTGTGATCCGCAGGGCCTTCACAATGTCATCCACCTTTTTGCTCACGCCGGTGACAACGAAACGCTCCACCATCCGATAGATGACAGCGCGCAGCGCATTCTCATCCGTCACCTTTCCTTCTACAGAGAAGAAAGAGTTTTCCGTGTATGCCAGCCGATACTTTGTCAGGAATTCGCAGCAGAAGATCGGTTCGTTGATCGTTCTGCCGGTGAACCAATCCGGCCACCAAGGCTGCCTGACAATCTTTTTCTTCTCAGACTTTTCGTTTTCTTCACTTACTATTTCAGTTGTCTGTTTCTCGTTTTCTTTCATGGATTTCTCCTGTTCATTCTCAGTTGTCGTGACATCTGACTGTGTGTCCGATCACACAGTCAGGAAAGGTCGCGATGCCGTCCTGCGTTCGGATCATGCTTCGCGACGGCATGACGCAGGACGGCTTTATGTGAACGCGCAGGATAGCTTTTCCTGCGCGGGAAATCGTGGGGGATGAAGCCTTATGCTCGGGCTTTCATCGTCACCATATCACACGGCCTTCAAAATCGTTTTCACGTTTTGAAAACTTCGGAAAGCGTTACGGCGTAAGGCTTTGTTGGCATTTTTTGCGTATGTTTGTTTTTCTGAAATGACGGTTTTACTGGGGTTTCAGGACCAAAAGTTCTCACGAAATGAAATATCTTTTTTCATTGACACGATTCCATGGTCTCCAGAAACCAGCCCCGGAGCATAGTAGCAAGCAGGGCAAAGGTAGCACCTTTTGCACTTTGCTTGTTGGATGGCATGGCCCCCAAACCCCTTTCACCAGCGCAAACGCTGTGGTTGTTCTGCGAATCAGCGGGATTCGTCATCGTGGTCGGCACCGTGTTCATCGTAGTGGTGATCTTTTGGTATGACATGTTGGTGACTATTTGGTGCACTGTCTCGTTCCAGAATTTCGTAGTTATACCGGATATGCTTCAGGTCTGTGAGCTTTGGTTTCAGCTTGTCTAGTGCTGCCTGATCGTTTTCTTTCCGTTCCTTCAGCCCGTCGTACTCTGCTGTCAGTTCTTTCAGCGTCGGTATCTTTCCATCGAGAGATGAGTAGACCGCCTGGGCGTTTCTGTGATCTTCGATCTCCTGCCGATGCTCCTGATAGAATTTCACGGACCAGCCGGATTCCCGATACTGGGTGTAAACCTCTTTCGTCCGGCTGTAATCCCGGATCGTTTGCCGCTGTCGGTTGATCTCCTTCATTCGGTTTTGTTTTTCCCGGAGAGCTGCTTTCAACTCTTTTTGCTGATTGGTCAGCTCCTGAATCTGATCGTTCAACTCTTCCAGCGAATCGATCTGATGCTCTTTCAGGAAAATGACCATCTGCGCTTTTGCGTCGATGTTGTTTCGCTCAGCCCAGACTTGATAACCTTTTCCTTTGCCGGCGTGAAGCTTTGCTTCAATGTCGATCAATCGCTTGACCTGACTTCCGTTGAAATCGCCCCGTGGGATTTTCGGAATGTGCACATGATCACGAGCCAGCGTCCGGCGTAAGGATGCTTCATCGTATTCCGATCCAAGGGTATCGAGCCGGATATACCGTTTTCCCTCTGGCGGCTTGATGCTGATTTGCGCGCCGCGTTTGATGCGACAGCCGGCATCTTCCAGCAGCTGCATCAGCGCATCAAAGCCATCAGGCTGCATCCTCAGCGCGGCGTCAATGATCATTCGCAGCTCATCCCGATGGGTGAGCTTTCGCTGATTGCCCTGCCACTTGTCATAAGAAACAGTTTTGTTCTGAGGATCACGAATGACCGAAAGCTGGTGCTCCTCGCAGATCTCATCGCTGAGCTGAGCAAGATCCTTGCCGCTGCGTTTCACATCCCGATACTTATGCTGGCAATCAAGTGCCGTTGAGCAAATGACAATGTGGTTATGCACATGATGTTTGTCGATGTGCGTTGCAACAACGTATGCAAACTGATCATTGGTCATACGGGACGCCAGCTCTTTTCCGATTTCGTTTGCTTCCTCCGGCGTGATCTCATCCGGCTTGAAAGCCTGACGGACATGATAGACCAAAACTTCATTGTCGATTTCCCTGCCGGTGTTCTCGAAATACTCCTGTCGGTACAGCATGAATTCGTTAACCGCCGTTTCCGGCATGCAGGCGTGTGATGAAATCAGCGCGCCGCCATTGGTCTTTGTCGGATTCATGATGTAATTCAGCTGCGCTGCAACGCATTGCTTCGGTGTCTTTCCTTTGTTGATGTGTATGGTCAAAATCGTTGTGGTCGCCATAGTTCCTCCTGTTTTTCCGCATAAGAAAGCGGCGATCTGCAAACTGCAAACCGCCGCGATAGTATATGATGATCCCAGCTTATCGTCTTATCCGATCTAGGCTGGTAAGGATTTTGTCCAGCGTATCCTGTAACTGCTTTTGCCTTTCCACAATGTCGTCCACCTCTGTTTCATAAATCGATCCGCCTTCATGCAGCCTCCGGGCGATTTGATTTACGTTGTTGGAAAGACTGCCCATGAGGCGCGTTGCACTTTTCAGCTCCGGCAGATCCAGACGCAGAATCAATCCTCCCAGAACAATGCGTCGGATGAACGCAGATTGATTCTTGATTCCGGTAAGCTCCATCTTTTTCTGAATGATCTCATCCTCCTCCGGCGTGGCTTTGAAGCTGTAGTGGATGGTGCGTTTCTGATTTTCGTTCATGTTCTTCCTCCTTTTTCGATGGGCAATGGGTAAAAGAAAAGCACCAGCATAATCGCCAGTGCTTCTAACTCCTCTATGTACATGATAGGATATTTTGATAGTGCAGTCAAGTGACTAACTGGGGGCTTAGAGGGGACCTAATGGGGGCTTGCTATGGACAACTTTTATCCTTCTTTTACATCGTACATTATAGCATCGAAAGGGCCTGGTGTTAAGACGGCACAGGGGCGACATTGGACGACAATTTCACGACGTGGGAACGACAATTTTTGTCTAACTTTACATCGTACATTATATCACACCTTGCCTGGGCGTCTTGCGACTTTTGGAGACACGCGGCGACGATTTTCGGGATCGGGGATTCATATCCGTGGAAATTACAAGAGGCGTTGCTGGGGGGTGAGTCCAAGCTTTCCCGGTTGCATTTTTCCATGATACATGATATCAATTCTCCACCACGACATCAAGACGACATCGGGGCGACATTGGACGACACATTTTTCATATGAACTTTGCAACTTTTTTTGTGGAGGAGCTATTGTTCACCTTTTCAATACTGCCATATGATATTTAGCCACGCCGATCACTATACTTCAGATCCAGCCAATAGCCACTGGCTCCATCATGGATCCAGTGGAATGAGTCCTGGCTTCATGGTGGAGCCACAAACGAGGCCAGTACAAATCATCTGGCTCCATCATGAAGCCAGAAACGGAACCAGAAACGAGGCCAGGAACGGAGCCAGGGATACATGCAAAACTCAATCATAAAGCTATCCCGATGATTGTCACCCTACCCCTGAAGGACAACTGCCATGAGTGCAATGATGACGGCAGAAGCAGCATCTCAGGAAAGGATTGCGCCAATTGAGGATTGCAATTTTATATTGCAGATAAATGTAGGATGTGGTATACTCTTCAAGGAACACACTGCCGTTATTTCGCATATGGAGGGACAACGCAATGTCTGTATCCTACAATAAATTATGGAAGCTGCTTATCGACAAAGGTATGAGTAAAACGCAGCTCATCAAAGCGGCCAAGATCAGCACCAACGCCATGGCCAAGCTGGGTAAAAACGAGGATGTGCGTGTGGAAACGCTGGTCAAAATCTGCGGCGCGCTGGGCTGTACCATGGATGATATTATGGAGCTGATCCAGGACCCTCAGTGAATTTACACGATGGAGGTATTCCCTATGTCGAAAGGCGTTATCTATATTCTGACCAATCCATCCTTTCCTGATTATATCAAGATCAGGTATGCAAAGAATTTGGAGCGTCGGCTGCAGCAGCTGAACCGCAGCGAAACGATCCCCTTTGCTTTTCGGGCTTATGCTGTCTATGAGGTTGAAAGCGCTCTGACCGATAAGGAACTGCACAAGCTGATCGACCGGCTGAATCCCGACCTTCGCTCCATCGAAACCTTCGATGGCCGTGAGCGGGTGAAGGAGTTTTACGCCATGTCTGCGGAGGATGCGTACAGCCTGCTGGAGAGCATCGCAAAAATCAGCGGAACACAGGAGCGTTTGAAGCGGGTTCAGCCGGAAGGCCATGAAATCATTGACGAGCAAATAGCTGAAGAAGTACGGGAAGAAGCCCGGCGCAGGCCCTTCCGGTTCAGTGAATGTAGGATTCCTTTCGGTGCGGAAATCGTTTTTGTTGACGATGAATCCGTCCGCCCCACGGTGGTTGATGACCGGCATATTGAGTATAACGGCGAGACCACATCGCTGTCTGCGCTGGCGCAGAAGCTGAAAGGCTTCACCCATCCCGTTCAGGGAACAATCTGGTTTACCTATAATGGGGAAAAGCTGGATGACCTGAGGAAAAGAATTGCGCAGCAGGAGTAATCCCATCGTAAGACCAAAGGAGGAGCGCCATGCTTCCTGAAGAACGAGCGCGGGAGAAGATTGACCGGCAGCTGAAAAAAGCCGGCTGGGAAATTGTATCCCGTGAAGAATATACTCCTCACAGTGCTTCCGCCGTTAAGGAAGGGCTGATGCAGGGAAACACGGAAAGCGATTATCTGCTTTTTGTGGATGATAAGGCTATCGCTGTGGTGGAAGCCAAGCGGGAGGAAAACCCGCTGGCGGAAGATGTGCAGTCCCAGGCCGAGGGCTATGCCACTCATCCGCAAAATTGGTATGGTCTTTGGTATGACGGGTTGATTCCGCTGGTTTATCTGGCCAACGGGAGCAAGATTTATTTCAAAAATCTGCTTTCTCCTGAAACGGATTATATTGAGCTGACCGAAATGCATTCTCCCAAGAAGATGCTTCAGCTGATTCATCAGATTTCTGCCTATGGCGCTTTGCCCTGCTTGGAGAAGCGCGGCCTGCGCGATTGCCAGTATCGCGCCGAGATGGAGTTTGAAAACGCCATCAAGAACGGGAAAAAGAAAAGCCTGGCCGTGCTAGCCACCGGCAGCGGCAAAACCTATCTGGCCTGCCTGGCCAGCTATCGCCTGCTGAATTATACCCCTGTGCGCCGCATCCTGTTCCTGGTGGACCGGAACAATCTGGCCCGTCAGACAGAGAGTGAGTTCAGCCAGTTTGACCGCACGGAAGGCCAGACGGAAATGAGCTCCCTCTATGAGATCAAGCGGCTGAAACACGATACCGAGCTAAAAGCCGACATTGTGATTTCCACCATTCAAAAGCTGTTTGCCGTATTGACCGGGCAGCAGCTTTCGGAGGACAGCGAGGACGCCGAAGACGAGCGGACGACACAGGAGGAGGAAAAGGAAGGCAAGGATATCATCCGCCTAGATGGGGATTTGAAAATTCCGCCGGACTACTTCCAGCTGATCATCGTGGATGAATGCCATCGCTCCATTTACGGCAAGTGGCGGGCGGTGCTGGATTATTTCTCCGGCGCGCATATTCTGGGCCTCACCGCGACGCCCACGCCGGAAGCCTATGCGTTCTTCAATAATAACATCATCGAGAATTATACCTACGACGATTCCGTGGTGGATGGCGTCAATGTGCCTTCCCGCATCTATCGCATCAAGACCCAGATCACCGAGCACGGCGGAGCAATACGCGCGGGAACGAAGCTCATGGAAACAGCCCGCAGGACAGGCTGGGAAACGATTTATACGGCTGGCGAACGGGTGGACTATGATCCTTCCGCCCTGGACCGCTCCGTGGTGAACGAGGATCAGATCCGCAAGGTGCTGACAGCCTACAAAAAAGCCGTCTATGAAGAGCTGTACCCCGACCGGGAAAAGAAATGGGAATACGTGCCCAAGACGCTGATTTTTGCCAAGGATGACAACCACGCCACACAGATCGTGGAAGCGGCCAAAAATGTATTCGCGTCTGAATTTGAAGGCGGCGAAGTGCCGGAGCATTTTGTTCAGAAGATCACCTACACCTCAGGCGATTCCAACGGCCTGATTCGCGATCTTCGCATTGAAAAAGACTTCCGCATCGCCGTCACGGTGACGCTGGTCGCCACCGGCACCGACGTAAAGCCCCTGGAAGTCGTGCTGTTTATGAAGGACGTCATGTCCGATGTGCTGTACACCCAGATGAAGGGCCGCGGCTGCCGGGTGGTGGATGATGAAAAGCTCCGAGAGGTTACGCCCAACGCCGGCACCAAGGAATGCTATTACATTGTAGACGCTGTGGGCGTGACGGAGCATGAAAAGGTCATTCCCCATCCCGTGGTGAACCCTGCGCCGGGCCACAAGGTGCTCTCCCTGGAGCATTTGCTGGAGCACCTGGCCCATAACGAGCTCAGCGACGAAAACCTGTGGCTGCTGCGGGATTACTGCGCCACCATCCATCGCCGTTATGAGAATAACGCGCTGTTCGGCAGGCATCTGGATGCCTTCATTTCCAATTACGGCTTCGCTCCCCGCACCATCGCCAACGCCATCCAGCAGGCGTTTGATCAGGATGCCCTGCCGCTGTACAGCAGCCCCTCCGAGGACAATTCCGCCCGCATGGCGCTGATCGACTGCCTGATCACCAGCATCCCTGCCAGGCGAAAGCTGCTGGAAATGCAGCGGGGCTACGTCGTCCGCACGGAGGAGGACCCGGACGAATTGATTTACGCCGGTTTCTCCAAGGAAACGGCTAAATCCTTCATCGAAAATTTTGAGAAATATCTGAACGATAACAAGGATCGTCTGGAAGCCCTGCGCATCATCTACAACGCCGAGGACACCGTGATCACCCATACCATGCTGGCGGAGCTGCGGGACAGTCTGCTGGCTCAGGATCGCCGCTTCGGCATCTATCCCATCTGGAAGAATTACAAGGTGTTGGATGAATCCGGCGACGTGGACGAATTGGACACCAAAGCCAATGTGAACGCCCTCACCCACCTGATCCAGCTGGTGCGCTTCGCCTTCAAGCGGAGCCGCACGCTGACCAGCCTACTGAACGGCTACACCCAGCGCTTTAACTTGTATTGCGGCCAGGCCCAGCGCAGCCTGACCGACGATCAAAAGGAACTGATGCGGCAGATTGCCGAGTTTGTCATCAACGACGGCGCGCTGTCGGTGATGGACCTGAACGAAGTGGATACCGACCTGTGGCGCAGGGGCATCACCCTGTTTGGCGCGAAGGTGCTGGAAGCCGAAATGCGCTCCATGGCCCAGATTTTGCTGAAAGCTGCGTAAGAGGAGTATCAAAATATGGCACAGGAAAAGAACCAGAAAACCGAATCCGCCCTGCTTTCCAAGGTGTGGAATATCGCCAACGTGCTGGCCGCAGCAGGCGTGGGCTTTACCGATTATATCACCCAGCTCACCTACATCCTGTTCCTGAAAATGGACGATGAAAAGGAAGCCCTGGGCCTGGGCAGCTATCTGCCGGAGGGCAGCAAGTGGAAGGATCTGTGCGCCCTCAGCGGCACCGATCTGGTGGAGAAATACGAAGAAATTCTCAAGGAGCTTTCAGAATCCGACGGCCTCATCGGCACCATCTTCACCCGGGCCACCAACAAGATCGACCGCCCCGTGATGCTGAAAAAGGTCATCGACATGGTGTCCGAGGATAACTGGTACATGATGGACGGCGACCTGAAAGGCGCGATCTATGAAGGCATCCTGGAAAAGAACGGCCAGGATAAAAAGAGCGGCGCGGGCCAGTATTTCACGCCCCGTGCGTTGATTGCCGCCATGGTGGACGTGGTGGACCCCAAGATCACCGAAACGGTGGCCGATCCCTGCTGCGGCACCGGCGGCTTTTTGCTGGCGGCCTATGAGCACATGCGCAAACAGAGCAAGGACGTGGAAAAGCAAAAGTTCCTGAAAAACAACGCCCTTTTCGGCGCGGATAACACCTCCCTGGTAGTCACCCTTGCCTCCATGAACCTGTACCTGCACGACATCGGCGTGAAGAAAAGCCCCATCGTGTATCAGGATTCCCTGCTGGACACCTCCGATCACCTGTACCAGGTGGTGCTGACCAATCCGCCCTTCGGCACCCGGCCCCAGGGCAGCGTGGAAGTATCCGCCAACCGACCGGAATTCATCAAGACCAGCGACAACCAGGTGAACTTCCTGCAGCACATCATGTCCATTGTGCGCACCGGCGGGCGCGTGGGCGTGGTGCTGCCCGACAGCGTGCTCACCGATGCCGGCACCACCAAGCAGGTGCGGGACAAGCTGATGAAGGATTACAACCTGCACACCATCCTGCGCCTGCCCACCGGCATTTTCTACGCCAACGGCGTGAAAACCAACGTGCTGTTCTTCGATAAGGGCGAGCCCACGAAGGATATCTGGGTCTATGATTACCGCACCGGCGTCAAGCACACCATGGCCACCAAGCCCATGACCCGGGCGCATTTGCAGGAGTTTGTGGATTGCTACTGCGCCGGGCATCAGCAGGACCGACAGCCCACCTATGACGCGGAAACCAACCCCAACGGCCGCTGGCGCTGCTTCTCCGCCCAGGAGGTCGCCGCCCGGGAGGATTTGAACTTCAAATGGATCGACTTCACCGAGGAGGATGACCGCTCCGTGGATGAAATCCTGGCCGAAATGCAGCAGGAATCCGACAGCATCGCCGCCGCCGTGGAAAAGCTGAAATCTCTCTTGGGAGGGATGGAGCTGTGATGGATACCCAGGCAATTCGCAAAAAGATATTGGATTTGGCCCTGCGGGGAAAGCTGACGGAACAACTGCCGGAGGATGGGACTGGACAGCAGCTATTTCAGCATATACAAGAAAGAAAAGCTGTATTAGCAGGAACAGGGAAAGCAAAAAAGCAAGAATCTCTTATTCCACTTACAAAAGAAGATATACCGTTTGAAATCCTGGATAATTGGCAATGGGTCAGGCTGGGAGATATTACAGCAAAAATCACTTCCGGCAGTACTCCGACCGGTGGTAAGAAATCCGATGCATATGTAGATAAAGGCTTCTGTTTCTTTCGTGAGCAGAACATCTATAATGATGGTATTCACAGCGAAGGAATGGTTTACATTACCGAGCAGTTGCTAAATACTCGAGAGAATAGCACCGTTATTGCAAAAGATATACTGCTGAATATAACTGGTGGCTCTATTGGCCGTTGCGCTATTGTACCAGACGATTTCTCGAAAGGTAGCATCAATCAGCACATTTTAATTATACGAATGGTTGAAGAAGAAACAAGGTTCTTTACACATCTGGTACTATGTAGTCCTTATGCCCAGAACCATATCAAGAGCAAAGCTGTCGGAGACAAAGACGGTTTTAGTGGCGGACGCTGCAAATACATGCCAGTTCCCTTACCTCCTCTTCCTGTTCAGAAACGAATTGTAAGTATTATTCATTCCGCATTTTCTGTTTTAGATACCATCGACACCCTGCAAAGCCAATACCAGGATAACCTTGCCACCCTGAAAAGCAAGATCATTGATGCCGGAATTCAGGGCAAGCTGACGGAACAGCTCCCGGAGGATGGCACTGCGGAGGAACTGTATCAGCGGATTCAGCAGGAAAAGCTCGCCCTGGAGAAAGCCGGAAAAGTCAAAAAGAGCAAGCCTCTGCCGCCCATCTCTGAGGAAGAAAAGCCGTTTGATATTCCGGAGAATTGGAAGTGGGTCAAATTAGGTAATGTTATAACACTTGTTTCTGGGACTGATTTCAAGCCAGAGGATTATAATGATTCAGGAATCGGAATGCCGTATATGACAGGCGCAAGTAATATTGAAAATGACAAGTTGATAATCAATAGATGGACACCATGCCCGAGAAATATTGCGTATGAAGGAGATTTACTCCTTGTTTGCAAAGGATCAGGGTTTGGAAAACTTGTCATTTGCAATGTGTCTGAGGCTCACATTGCGAGGCAATTCATGTCTATCCGTCCTTATTACGGAGTTGATGTGAATTATGTTAAAGCTGTCATGATAAACTCATTTCAGATCATTAAAGAGGCCGGAAAGGGATTAATTCCCGGCGTCGATCGTGATACAGTTCTGAACATTCCTTTACCCCTTCCACCCATTGCCGAGCAAAAACGCATCGTTGCGAAGCAGGAAGAACTGCTGACGCTGTGCGAGAAAGGGTGATAATAATGAGGCTGGAAACGATTATTCTAATTAATCGGGCTCCTTTTGATAAATTCAGGTTGGATTTAACCTCCGAGAATGTCATTGTCCTTTCTGGTATTAACGGAGTTGGAAAAACGACAATCCTTTCACATATTGTTGATGCCTTTTATGAATTGGCAAAGAAAGCATATCATAATGAATTTGAACATACATCAAACAAGTATTATCGTATTTCTTCCGGTGCCTTCTCTCTTGACAATTCAAAAGCTTCCATTGTTTATTTGCGCTTTCGAGATAATGATGAGACGTTTTTTGATTATATAGATGTTCAGGGCAAGTGTAACGAAGGAATATATGATGATCAAATAGTGTTAGATGGCAAAATTCCATATGAAGATATGAAGAATAATCTAGAGAAGTCAGGCAATACTAAACACTGGTCTATATCAGATAATAAAGCCATTGCTTTGCTGTTTGAAAATAATCTTATGACCTATTTTCCTGCTTACAGGTATGAAACTCCGTCATATCTAAACGATCCTTATAAATTGAATCTGTCCTTTAGTACACAAATGAGCATGAACGGATACTTGCCAAATCAAATTGAAGTAACCTCAGATTTTCCTCAAATAGCGAATTGGATAATGGATGTTGTTCTTGATATGTATATATATAAAGGACAAACAATTGGATTATTTGAACAGCTTAATGATGTGTTAACAGCTATATTGATATCGAAGGTCAATTGCAGAACACGATTCGGTGTTGGCCCAAGAACTTCTGGGCTTAGTAGAATTGCTGTCATGAAAAGAGATGTAGAAGGAGTACAAGTCTATCCAAGTGTTTTCAATATGTCTTCAGGAGAACTGGCACTTCTTAGTTTATTTGGTGAATTAGTAAAGCAGTCGGATTCCATCCAAACTCAAATCAATGAAGTGAAAGGAATTGTATTAGTAGATGAAATAGATAAGCATTTACATGTCAGGCTGCAAAAAGAAGCGCTTCCCAAGCTAATAAAGATGTTTCCCAATGTCCAATTTATTGTATCTTCACATTCACCTTTTCTTGCTCTTGGATTGCAAGAAGAACCAGATTTAAAGTATATAATGATTGACCTTGAAAGAAGAGTACCATGCCTTCCAGAGCAAACCGAGATATTTAGAGATGTATACAATATTATGATTGCTCAAAACGAACGATTTGCAGATAAATATCATGAATTACAAGCTAAATTAACAGATAGTACAAAGCCAATTGTTATTACAGAAGGGAAAACTGATTGGAAACACCTTAAAGCAGCACTCAGAAGATTGTCGGTTGAAATAGATATTGATTTTTTCGAGTTTGATGACAATTTAGGTGATACCGTTTTGAACGATTTACTTATGTCATATGCAAGAATACCACAATTACGACCTATCATAGGAATATTTGATCGAGATAATACTCAACTGATGACGAACATCGGGATTAACGATTGCCCTTATAAAGTGTTAGGGCAAAATGTGTATGCTTTTGCCATACCTCTTGTCCACGAGGATACATATGGTAGTTTTATCTCAATTGAGCATTATTACAATCGCGAAGACTTAACAAAGATGGATGAAAATGGACGCAGAATGTTTTTGGGCGATGAGTTTTATCCGAGCGGGAATAGTAAAGATGGGCAATACCAAACAAAAATCAGCAAAATACAGAACAAGATAAGTGTTAATGGCATTATAGATGAAAAAGTATATATGAGTTCTGACCTTGAGCAAGCTCATTCTATCGCATTAAGCAAAAATGCTTTTGCAGAATTGATCTATTCTGATGATTCGTTCGCTGATGGTTTTGATTTTTCTGCTTTTGCTAAGATATTTGGTATTATAGGAACTATAATATCTGAAAACAATTGTGATAAGAAATAGGAGAGAATCATCATGATGCACAGTCAGATAACCATTGATGAACTATTAACCGCCAAAGAAGGAGAGCACTATCAGTTCAAAGAGGCAAAACGGCGCTTTGATTCTGATGAAGCGGCCCAGATTTGCTGCGCTCTTGCCAACTGTGGTGGTGGTATACTGGTTCTTGGCATTACAGACAAACGCCCCCGCAAGGTCGTCGGCAGCGAGGCATTCGACCAGCCTGAGCGTACACGAAAAGGGTTGATCGACAAACTGAAAGTCATGGTGGACTTTCAGATTCTTAAAGATTCCGAAGGTAAACGGGTTCTTGTATTTAGCGTGACGAGCCGCCCTATGGGTCTGCCTGTTCAGGTTGACGGTATTGTCTGGTGGTATGAAGGGGACAGCCTGATTCCTATGCCCGAAAATATCCGGCGTCGAATTTACGAGGAGACTGGATTTGACTTCTCCGGCAGTATCTGCGAGAAAGCAAAAATCTCTGATCTTGATGAAACCGCCATCGACGCATTCCGGGATAAATGGATTGAGAAGAGTGGAAACAGGCGTCTGGCCAATCTGTCCGCCGAACAACTGCTGCACGACTGCGAAGCGATCACAGACGAAGGCATCACCTATGCCGCGCTGATCCTGTTCGGAAAGAAGGAAGCGCTCGGAAGGCTACTGCCACAGTCGGAGATCATTTTTGAGTATCGTTCTTCCAACGTTTCCGGACCAGCCAACCAGCGGGAAGAGTTCAGGGTCGGTTTCTTCGCCTGCTTCAATCGTCTGTGGGAACTGGTGAATTTGCGCAATGACATTCAGCATTATCAGGAAGGCTTCTTTATCTTTGATATCCCAACGTTCAACGAAAGCGTTGTCAGAGAAGCAATCCTGAACGCTGTCAGCCATCGAAACTATCAGCTGGCCGGAAGCGTATTTATTCGGCAATTCCCGGACAGACTTGTGATCGAAAGCCCTGGCGGCTTGCCAAATGGCATTTCTCTTGACAACATCCTGGATCGACAAATCCCCCGCAACCGCCGAATCGCAGAGATCCTGGCTCTATGTGGTCTGGTGGAACGGTCCGGTCAGGGTATGAACATTATCTACGAAACCAGCGTGAAAGAAGCCAAGCCGCTGCCGGATTTTGCCGGAACAGATGACACTTTTGTCAGCCTGGCTCTGAATGGCCTGGTGATCGACAAGCAGATGCTATTGGTAATCAATCGGATAGGAAATGAACGGCTCGACACGCTCACTACTGCTGATTTTCTGACGATCAATGCTCTGTATCATGACATGCCTCTCGACAACCATATGCATGATCGGCTGAAGCACTTGACAGAAATGGGGATCGTGGAGCATATTGGCCGGAGCAAGTATGTTCTTTCACGCAGCTTATACAGTGCTGTTGGAAAATCCGGCGTCCACACAAGGATTGTCGGCTTGGATCGTGAGACAAATAAAGAGCTGTTGCTGAAGCACATGCGGAAAAAGGGGAAGGAGGGAGCGTCTTTCAAGGAGTTCCAACAGGTTTTACCAAACCTCAGCAGGGATCAGATCACAGTGTTGCTGCGTGGACTCCGCAGAGAGAATCGTGCTTACTGCGCAGGAAAGACAAGCGCATCAAGATGGTTTGCTGGCTCCATGCCTACAACAGATATTGAGGTATGACACATAAAACTTGAGACTAAACTTGAGACTGTCTTAAGATTTAGTCTCAAGTTTGTTGCATCATGCTGTATATTAAGCTTCACTGATACTGGCTTTGCTCCGGCTTCACCATTGACTTCACCACCGACTTGACCACCGACTTGACCACTTGTCGCAGGTGAAGTCCCGGGACCGACCTTTGTCATGAACGTGTTTTTACTGAGCTGACCACGAAAAAGCCGCCCCTGAAGAGGCGGCGATACGAACTCAGTTAAAAACCAATTCATCAAGTACGATTTCTTCAACCCGATGCCGGATGCCGTTCATCTGAGAAATCCACCCCAACTGGTCAGAAGCCTTCAGCTTTTCATTGATGCCTTCAGCTTCAGCCATCTGGGCGATCATCTGTTTCATCCGACCTCGGCAGACCTGGTCAGTTTCTGCCAAATGCTCATACAACTTGCCGGACAGAATCAGACGAGTGTATAGGCCGGGACGATGCTCTTCCAGGTAAGCTTTCCGCATCCGGCCATAGTGGCCAATGGCCTGGTTGGGAGTCTCAGGGCGTTCCAGATCAGGAAAATAATAGTCTCCTTGAAGCGTATAATGAATACCGTTTTCAATGATTTCCTTTTTCAGATTTGTCATGGTGATGACCTCCTTCGATTCGTTACTTGATCAGTGTACTTGCTTCCGTACCCGTCAAACAGCGCATCTCAGCAGATCATCCCCGGGTGTTGGTTTCCACCCCAACCACCACCCCAATCAGGGTTTTATCAGAGTGTATGTTATTTGCTGTAATTGTGTAAATTGGTTTCAAAATCGAACCGTATTATACATAATTGCACACTATTTACAGCCGTCTCCGACTTCAAGTCCTGTTTCCCGCACCACGGAAATCCTTGATTTACAAGGGTTTCCGATTTTTTTATGTGCGGAAATACCCAAACCTTACCCAAACGATACCCAGTCATCACATGTTTTCAATGAAGGCCTGCATCCTGTTTGCCGATTCGCGGCGCATGGTGTCCGTCACGTGACCGTAGCGATCCAGCGTGAACGCCGCGGAATAGTGTCCCATGTTTTCCTGCAGGGTTTTGATGTCATCCCCTGCCCGAAGGCTGTTCACCGCGAAGGTATGGCGCAGATCGTGCACCCGATGGTGCTCCAGGCCTGCAGCCGCCAGAATGTCCTGGAATTCCTTCCAGATGGTAGGCTGCGAGTAATGACTGCCGTCTTTGTGGGTAAAAACCAGATTGGGAAACTCCCCCCCCGGATTCCAAAGGTCGCCCATCAGGAGCCGCTGCTCCGCTTGGGCGATTTTGTGCTTTTTGAGCACCTGCATGATGTAGGGAGCGGGAGCAATGACGCGAGTCTTGCCGTTTTTGAGGGTGCCGAAGCGATACTTCTGTCCCTTCTTGCGGGTCTGCACCAGCTGCTTTTCCATATGAATCACTTCGTTCTCGAAGTCCACGCAGTCCCAGGTCAGGCCGATCAGCTCGCCGATCCGCATCCCGGTGAAGGTGGCCGTCAGAAACAGCGTCTCGAAGGGGTTGCCTTTCAGCTCTTCGAACAGCTTTTTCTGTTCCGGTGCGTCCAGGGGCACCACCGGCTTCTCCACCACCTTGGGACGGATGGTGTAGGTGGACGGGTTCTTCGTCAGATACTCCACCCGCATGGCCATGTCCAGCGCCCGGTGCAGGATGCCGTGGATGTTCTTGATGTACTTGGGGCTCACTCCATCGTCCCGCATCTTGTTGTAGAATTTCTGGATCATGGGTGTCCGCAGATCCTTGAGCAGTACGTCTCCGAAGGCAGGCTTCAGATGCAGCCGCACCACGGATTCGTACTGGAGCGCCGTATTGGGCTTTACATCTGCCAGGTACTCCTTCAGCCAGGTGTCCAGCCATTGCCCCACGGTGATGACATCCTCCGGCCGGGGCTTGGGTGGCTCCTTGGGAGCGGCAGGTGGGGTAGCCGCCTGCCCTCCGTCGATGCCCAGCAGCGCTTTCATCTTCTCCCGGCACTCCTTCTGAGTGCGGGCGTAGACGCTCTTGCTGATCAGCTTGCCCGTCTTGGGATCGGTGCCCAGGGTGACCCGGGTCTCCCAGGTGCCATCGCTTCTTTTTCTCAGATTTCCTTCGCTGTTAGCACGCTTCAGCGCCATAGTTTTCTCCTTTCTTCAACCAATCCATCAGGGACTGCCGCGATATCAGGATCTTTTTCCCCACCTTCACGGACCGTACCTTCCCGGTGCGGACAACTTCGTACATGGAGGGTTTGCTGATCCCGATCAGCTCGGCGGCCTCGGAGACTGTCAGCGTGACTTTGTTTTCAGGCAAAGATTGTTGCGGTATATCTTTTTTAAGGTGCGCAGGCTCTGGACCGGGAGCAGCTTCATCGAATTGCAGAAGCAGCTGATCCACGATCTGATGTACCTGTTCATTAGTATAGAATCCCATATTCATATCGTCAATATCCTTTCACGCTTTAAAGTGATAAAAAGTTGTAAACTTTCTTTTTCCGAGCGCGCCTGCAGTTTTGTTACCGGTTTAGAACCCCGTTTTTGAGGGAGACGATATATTTATCGTCCGCCTTCAAAATCGCCCTTTTTCGCGCCCGGAACCCCCTTGAAAAATAAGGACTTTTTCTTTCCTAAAGCGTTTCAATCGGTAACAAAACTTGTTTGATTTCTGTGAAAACTCGTAATGCATAGAAGCGCTTTTTCCCCGTTTTGATGCGTCCATGCGTCCGGTGATGTTACACAGGGTTGGTCTTTCTCCCCTGGCGTCCGGACGCATGGACGCTTTGTTTGGGGCAAAAGTTGCTTTATGCGTCTTTGAACGGGTTGTCATCAGGATCGACCTTCTGCCATCCGCCTTGCATGTAACCCGACGGGCTGATGATGGAGCCGATCCCCCTGAAGCCTCTCACCTCGCGTCCTGCGCTGTTGGTAAGATGGGTGGTGTATCGAATGCCGAGCTTCTCCTCGTTGGCGCTCAGGTATTCCACAAACGTCTTTCGCTTCATGGGCGGATAGGCATTCTCATCGCACCAGGTACAGTACACGGCATACAGATCCTTGGGGCTGATGGAGCGTTCCGGATCGCGGACAATGTACCCCTTCGACTCCAAGAACAGCTCGATGTTGTTGGCATCCTTCTTCACCATCTCCCGGCTCAGCCTGGCGCGGCCGCTCTCTGTGAATTGGAAGTTGTTCTTCACCAGCCGCAGCAATCCCGCCATCGCCCAGAGAAAGATGCCCTCCATTTCTTCACAGAGCTTTTCCGAAAGGTTGGGATCATCGATTCTATCCGGCGGCTTTCGCTTTGTTGTCAGGATCAGCTGCCGGCGGAAGAAGCCGTCGCTGCGATCATACAGGGAAACCAGATCGCCGTTGGAGAAGGCCAGGATGCGGGCGTACATGAATCCCTGATAGCTCTGCTTGCCCTTACGCTCCAAATCCATTTTCCCCTTCGCCGTGACAATCGCTTTGATGTAGTTCGTCTGCTTCAGCGCTTCCAGCCGCATATCGTCGTCGATCATCAGGTGAATGTGTTCCAGGTCGGCACGGGCGAAAGGGTTTTCAGAAATCTTTCCGACGCTTCCGTCCTTCGCGTTGGGGCCGAACATCCGGGACAGCACATGGCCGATCTGGCTCTTGCCTTCGCCGCCGCTGCCCTTGATCACCATCATCTTCTGTCCGGCGTTGCTGGGAATCAGGCAGTACCCGATGAATTCCTGCAGTGTGGGAATGTCCTCCGGCCAGAACAGCTCTGACAGAAATTTCAGCCAGCGCTCCGGCTTTTTCACTTTCGGATTGAACCGAACAGGGAACCTGCTGCGGACAATTTCATTTTGCGCTTCGATGAAGCTGCCGTCCAGAAACACCGTGCCATTCTGCACATGAACCCGATCTGTCTGTGGCAGCAAGCCTGTCACCTGGGCTTTGATGCGAAGATCCTTCATGATATCATCCACCTTTTTGCTCATCCCGGTGACGATGAAAGGCTCCAACTGCTGGTAGATGGTTTGCCGCATGGCGTCCTCATTGGTGACCCTGCCTTCCGTGGTGAAGAAGGAATTTTCGGTGTAGGCCAGCTTGTGACGCTCCAGGAATTCACGGCAGAAGATCGGTTCATTGATTGTTTTCCCCGTGAACCATGCCGGCCAGGTATCAAGCCGCTCGATCTTTTTCTGGGCCATCGTTCTTCACCTCCTGGCATCTTTCGTTAAGGATCGCTTCGATTTTTGCAACAGTATCTGTGCTCCTGATGGAATCCATGATTGCTTTCCGCTCGTCCGGGTCGGATGAAAACAGACGATCAATGGTATCGCTCAGGGGTGGCAGGTGATGAACAGCGTGCACGAATCGGTCATCCCAGTTTTCATCTTCGGGATCAGAGGGAACGAACTCTTCCTTCCATTTCTCCAGGAGTCGCTCGTATTCGATCAGGATTTTGAGCACGCGCTGCTCCTCTTTTCTTTCGATCACGGCAGCAGACAGCTTCGGGATCGGCGCGCTTTGACCCGGCGGCAGCGGCTGAATGTTGAAATCATTCGCCAGTTTTTTCGCCGCGTCATACAGCGAAAGATCGAATAGTTTTGCCGTGAAGTCGATCACATCGCCGGTGGTGTGGCAGCCGAAGCAGTAAAACCGTTCGTCGATTTTCATGGAAGGATGACGGTCATCGTGGAATGGACAGTAGGCCATGCCACTGCGATTCACGGGAACGCCATAGCGCTCTGCTGCCTGACGGGTGGTAACTTGGGATTTGACTTGGGTAAAAAGTAAACTCATTATTTCCTCCTGTTGCTGATGTTTCCGTTGTGCTTTCTGCTGTATGTCCGATCACACAGCAGGAGGACATCCCGCCGTTCTGCGTTCGGATCATGCTTCGCGACGGCATGACG
>ENA-OPWY01000518-OPWY01000518.1-human-gut-metagenome-genome-assembly--contig:-NODE-518-length-22303-cov-3.283666_pt1 | contig 22303 bp, 24 predicted proteins | sample MGYA00241515_ERZ502022 | MGnify/ENA primary metagenome ERZ502022 (study PRJEB25962, sample SAMEA2043045) | human gut metagenome | biome: human gut; feature: human-associated habitat; material: faeces...
CTTCTTCCAGTCAACATAGCCGAACGGCATCCTGCCGCACCTGCGGATACAGCACCACGGACTACGGTTCGCATTCCTATTCCACAGGCTCATGGAGCAAGTATTCTGATGCCCAGCACCGACGCTCGAAAACCTGCTCCGGCTGCGGCGCGTCGACCTATGACTACGCCGATCACACCTATACCTATGGCAGGTGGACAAGTGCCAGCGATACCCAGCACAAGCGCACAAAAACCTGTTCAGTTTGTAAGGCAACGGCAGATGAATACGCGGACCACACCGACGCGAATGCGGATGGTATCTGTGATGATTGCGGCGCGAATGTCGCGCTGATCGTGACGTGGGATGCCGCGTCCAACGGCGGCACGGTTGGCGGCAAGAACAGCGTGACGACCTCCGTCGCACCCAACCAGACCGCCGTTGCCCCCGGTTACACGCCGGTCAAGGCCGGTCACACGTTCTCCGGCTGGTACACGGAAAAGACAAACGGCACGTTATACAGCACGGTCACGATCACGGCCGCGCGGACATTCTACGCGTAGTTTGCCCCGGCAGAATATAAGATCACATGGGATCTTGGTACCGGCAAAACAGAAACCACGAACCAGACCTACGGTGAAACGCTGAATCTGCCCACGGAGCCTACCCGCAGGGGCTATGCGTTCCTCGGCTGGTTCACACAGGAGACAGGCGGCACGCAGGTCGACGGCAATACCGTGTTCAAAGAAGTGGCTTCCACCACCTACTATGCGCATTGGGAAGAAGCGACGGTTTTCTCCGTCGTTGTTCCAGCTGTGCTGCCGGTGACGGTCGATCAGAATGGAAAGGTCTATGTCTCAAACGCGGAGATCGTCAACCACTCCACTGCGGCTGTGCAGGTGTCCTCCGTGACCCTGACGGCAGAAAACGGCTGGACACTGGTGCCGTATGCTTCGGATATGTCCCACGCCAAGGTGGCCAGCAACCAGATCGGTTTCAGCATCCGCGACCAGAAAACCACCAAGGCCGGAGATTCTGAAGTTTTCACACTTTCTTCCCCGTGGCAGATTGCCGAGGAAGAAAGCCTGACGCTTACCTATGACGCAGTTGTCAGCGCCCTGTCCCAGCCAGTCACAAACGCCAACATCCTCTGCGTCCTGTTCGTTGTCGAATGGGCGTAATTCTAATGAAAGAAGGACTTTACTATGCTGAAAATGATTGCCATCGGCAACCTGACGGGAGATCCCGTCCTCAAGACCAACGAAGAAACCGGCAAGCCCTATGCCATCATGCGTATTGCCTCGGATCGCCGCTACAAATCTCCGGATGGAGAAAAGCTGACCGATTTTATCTCGATCAAGGTGCGCGGCGTTCTTGCAGAACGCTGCGCGGAGTTTGCCAGAAAGGGCTGCAAGATTGCGGCCAGCGGTGATTTTGAAACGATCACCTTTGCCGAGGAACCGGAGCGGCAGCCCGGCTTCCTGCTCAAAGCGACCGAGGTGGAGTTTCTCTCGCCCCGGAAAGAACTGGACGATGCTGCGGAGCTTCCTGCGGCAGCGTAACAAACGAAACGGCCATCCCGCAACGGGATGGCCGTTTGCGCGCAGAAAGGAGACCCAAACATGACGGCATATTTAGATGGGTATTCCGGCTATTCCGGCGTTCCGGAGGATGCCGCCGCTGAGATCCTGGAGAAGCTGATGACACACCAGCAGATTTCCTCCGACGAGGTCGCACAGATCTTGAGGCGGTACGGTGTCTGCGGAGAACCGGAAGCATTGCAAATTGCGTACCGGAAAAAGGTCGGCCAGCGGCTCATTGCCAGTCTCCGCGACCCATACGGCAGGCGCGAGGTGTTCTCCACCGGCAGTACCTACGTTCTGGTGGATTGCTGCAATGACCGCGACGCGCTGGAACACATCCACAAGAAGCTGGATAAGGACATGGAAGCAGTTGATCAGGCATCGTGCAAGATTGATAACCGCTTGCAGGTGCTGCAGAGATTCTCGCGGTATCAGAGAAAAAAGAAAAGCGGAGGTGTCCGGCAGTGACAGGACCCATTACCATTGGTGTGGATCATGGTTACGCGGCCATGAAAACCGCGCATTGCTCATTTCCCTCCGGCTTGGCAGAATACGAGCATGAACCGTACACGCAGAAAAACGTCCTCTGCTATGACGGAAAATACTACGTTGTCGGCAGCGGACGTCAGCCGCTCCAGAAGAATAAGACGGCGGATGAAAACTATTACTTACTGACGCTGGCGGCCATCGCCAAAGAGATCGCGTACCGGAACGCGCCGACCACAACGCCGGTGATCCTTGCGGCGGGCCTGCCACTAACGAGCTTCGGGCGGGAGAAGAAAGCGTTTCGGGCGTATCTGTTGCGCGATGGCAAGCCGGTCTCTTTTTCGTATGAAGGGATTTCGTATGAAACTTCTGTGCAGGATGTGAAGCTGTTCCCGCAGGGCTATGCGGCGATCCTCCAGCACAGCGATCTGCTGAATGAACCGTCCGTGATCCTTGCGGACATTGGCGGGTGGACCGTGGATATTATGCGGCTGGACAACCACATCCCGAATGCAGCCTCCTGCCGCAGCTTGGAGCTTGGCATGATCCGCTGTCTGGATGAGATCGCAGAGCAGGTGCGCCGGAGCTTAAATCTGTCGCTCACCAGTGTGCAGATTGAAAATGTCCTGCGCGGCAGTCCGGACAGCATGGACGACCGTGTGAAAGCCATCATCCAGCGGGAAGCTGGGCTTTATGCCAGACGCATTCTCTCTGCCATTGCCGAAGCCGGGCTGGACTGCCGCGCTATGCCGGTTGTATTTCTCGGCGGCGGAGCCGGGCTTATGAAACGATACCTTCCGCAGGGCAGTGTTCTGCATCCCGTCATTCTGGACGACAACAAGCTGAATGCGCAGGCATACGAGCGGCTGGCTGGACAGGTGGCAGACCATGCAGGATAAGCCGCAAACGGCCCGTTTTGGTACGACGCTGTTTCTGGACAATCCTCTGCACCGGCAGGCGTGGGAGATTCTGTCTGCGATTCCGGCTGGGCAGCGCACAAACTAGCTCTGTCTGGCGTTATGTCAGCAGGCGCAGCGGAAGCAATTCCTGCTGGACCTGAAAACGATTCTCCAAACGGAGCTGCAAAACAGCTCCTACCCACAAACAATTTCGCGGCCGCAGCCAGCCGGGAGCATTGACGATGACGTTCTCGGCTTTTTGCGCGCGCTGCAGGAAGAAGGTGAAGAAAGCTGAACGTATCATCCGATATTTTGATATGTTCGCGGGAGTCGGCGGTTTCCGGGCAGGGTTAAACTTGGCAGGCGGATTTCAGTGTATTGGGCACTGTGAGATCGACAAATACGCAGACGCCAGCTATCGCGCCATCCACGCGCCCGGAAAGGAGGAAGTCTACTATTTTGCTCTATTTGCACTGCATTTCGGCGTTTACACAGAATTTGGGACAGACCCTAGCTTTTTGCCAACGCCCCAGCTGGTGCTCAGTCTAACGCTATGATCTACAGTCTGATTGAAACCACAAAAGAAAATTGTCTGGCTCCATACCGCTACCTGGTTTGGCTCCTGAACAACGCACGGACGGATAGGGTCTGGCCCGAATCTTTCCTTCCTGTAAATGTACCCTAGGAATACGAATTTTTAAAATCTGATTGAATGTCTGACCGCCCTCTCATTGCCTATGCGCTGAGATGGTGGCTTTTTATCCGCTGGGGGATTTGACGGTTACATCATACGCAGTTGGTTTGATGGAGAATTATTATCAATATTTTGGACTTTTAACTTTATTATTTTGTTTTCCAGGACTTTTTGCGGTCAGAAAATGGAGATACAAGATATTGTTTTAGGGACTGCCTGTCTCCTGATACTTGGCCTCCAGCTTATCGGCCTATGGAGGCGTTTATGAATCTCCACCTTTTCAGAATTTTATCGTTCTTTCCGTTTCCGATATGCCGCGGATGGAATATCGAATTCTTTTCGGTATTCAGTCACCGTCCGTCGTGACACTTCTATATCCATGGAAGACAGCACTCGACGCAAGCTTTCGTCTGACAAAGGATGCAATTTATCTTCTGCGTCTATAATGCGGTCAAAACAGATTTTCAGCATTCTTTTGTTTACGGGCGCTCCATTTCCTACCTTGCCGCTTACAAACTCCCGAAGCGGGACCGTGTGTCCAGAAAAGAAAATATACTTGTCTTTGATGCCGCGGCTGATGGTACTTTGATGGAAGTGCAATTCTTGGGCGATTTCCTGAACAGACAGAGGAACGGGGGCTGGGACTTGCCCCAAGAGGTATTCTTTTTGTCTGTCCAAAATAAAACGAATCATTTTGATCAGGGTAGATTCTCGTCGCTCCAGATCCTGTTGCATCCTTATGATTCGATGATTTTGATCTTCTAAATAAGCACCTAATTTTGTTGTTTTCTGCTGTTCTATTATAGCAAGATATTCCGGGAGCGGAGAAATTTTAGGCAGAGCCCGCTGGTTGTAAGACACCGTAATTTCCTGGCCCTGGATTTCCACAGCAGCATCCGGAATTATATAGACGGGCAAATCGCTGGACTGCAAAAACCCATTGCTGGGAATCGGGTTAAATGCTTGAATGACTTGACAGTAGCGTTGTGCTTCAGCAAAAGGAATCTTCAGATCTTTTGAGATTTTTTCTATATTTCCTTTCGCCAGAAGGGGAAGATAATCCTGAATGATGTTCAGAGTATATTTGTTAAAATAGGGACTGTGAGCTAATTGGAGGGTTAAACATTCCTCCAGAGAGCGAGCACCCACTCCGGTCGGAGCTAAGCTCTGCACAGCGTACAAAGCCTGCGTGGCCTCTTCCACTGAACTTCCCATGAAGGAAGCCAACAAATCGAGCGGTTCGTCTAGATATCCGCGATGGTCCAGGCTGTCAATGATGTATTCGCACCATGCCGCATAGCGAAATGGAAGATATTTCAAAATTTGTGGAAGCTGTTCCTTCACATACTCTGAAAAGGTTTCCTGATGTTGTATTGAACCGCCATCAGCAGTCTGAGCAGAATCATTTTCATTGGCCGCCTGACGGGACGGGATCACGGTCTCAAAAATGGAACCGGAAAAATCCTCACAAAAAGTCATAAGCGAATTGGAGTCCCCGTTCTGCCAATCTTTATAGAATTGGTCCAGATCTACCATTGGGTTTTCTTCTGCAAACTGGATTAATTCTGCCTGCAGTCCAGCCATTGGTAACTGCAGGATTTTTAGTGATTGTCTCATTTCGGCTGATAGGATTTGTTGCTGGCAATGAATTTGCGATTGTAGCATAGACATCATCTCCTGTCGCAAGTATATTATCGTTTTTTTGCCTGCACATGTGGAACCCACTGCTTGCTTGCAAAGAGCATGGTCTAGTATGGGAGGCTCTGAAACTGATTTTTGCCGAAACATTGAGAAAGACAAATTTGAGGATTGGACCATACAATCAGTTTTTCTTTATTATAGCATACAGGAATCGAAACCGTGCCGCAATATGGTCTCATGATCTGAAATTCCAAAAGCGAACAGCCCGACTCAAATACCATCCTAATAATTGGAAGCATTTGAGCCGGACTGACCGCTATGAGACTAAAAATCTAGTTGAAGCGAGTTTACTTTAAACAAGATCTGGGTCATTAGATTGCACTTTGTCGTTCAGCTTTGACAAAATATCATTGAAGGTCTTTCGGTCAATTTTGTAGAACAAGAAGACAATTCCGCACAGAACAGACAAGATTCCTGGAATTACAGTAAAGAAATTGTTGATGGTGCCGCTGACCAAAGGAGTCTGCGTCACATTCGCTTGGAACCCCAAAACTGCCAGAATGGCCGCCACGCCGGCACTGCCCAATGCAATGCCAAATTTATTTCCCAGCGAGATAAATGCAGACAAAAAGCCGTCGTTTCGAACCCCGGTTTTCAGCTGCCCGTATTCTACCGTGTCGGGAATCACGCCATAAATACCAGAAGCCAAAACCCCTTCAAAGAATTTAGAAATTGCACACAGCGCATAGAATAGTACAGGCGAACCGATAGGTGAGGTAAATCGCATAAGGATCATGGCGATACCGGCTCCGATACATCCATAAGCGGTGACACGCCCCTTATTGCCATCGACATTATACCAAGCTTTAAACAGATAGCAGCCTGCAACGAGAGGGACAAGTCCTACAAGATTATATAGAGACATCAGACCTGCGTCGCCCTGGACATACTTGAAGTAGTAAGTATACATGGAACCTCTTCCGTGGATAAAAAAGCCCCAGAGCAGTTGGCCGCAGAATGCAATCAAAAATGGGCGATTTGCCAACATGGATTTAAATTGAACCCTAAGGGGGTACTTATGCTTGACCGGAGGAGGAACGACTTCCTTCTGCGTCGCAAACACGACTGCGGAACAGCACATAAATATGAGCACAAAAATGACCGCAGTCAGGCGGTATCCCATCGCGGCATCCCCTTTGCCCAAAGCAGAGACCATGGGAATAACGATGATCCCAATTCCGGCAATAGAGATATTGGCAAGGGTGATCCGCATAGTGGACAGCTTCGCCCGTTCGTCCGTATTCTGAGTTAAAACACTGGTCATTGCGCTGTATGGAATATTCACTCCTGTGTAACAGAATACCAGCAGTGCATATGTCACATACATATAGACAATCTTGGATGTATTAGACCAATCGGGGTGTGCCCAGAACGTCAGCACCGTAATGATTGCTGTTGGGAAAGACATCAGCAGCACCCAAGGCCGGTAGCGGCCCCAGCGGGTCCTGGTGCGGTCGGACAGACCTCCGATAATCGGGTCATTGATCGCGTCCCATGCCCGTGCAATCAGCATCAGCAAGGAGACAGCCGCCATTGGGATCCCAAATACATCTGTATAGAAAATCATCAGATAGGATCCCACAAAGGTCCAAACAAAGTTATTTCCGAAATCTCCTAACCCAAAGCAGGCCGCTTTCCAAAAAGGAATCTTAATATTTGTATCCACAGTTTGGATGGATTCAGTTTCTTTCATGGGCGCTCCTCTCTATTCCTTTTTTCATCAATCTGCAGATTCTTAAAATGTAATAATTCCCTTAATATATCCGGGCGGGTTCGTATCCAGCAGCCGGAAGCCTTCGTCAACCCGTTCGAATGGGATACGGTGGGTGATCAATTCCTCTGTGGGGAATACACCCTTGACATAAGCTTCCACTCCGATTTCCAGAGTATGCATGTATTCATTCGTATAATAAGGATGAACCACATGGATAATGGGAGAACGGTACATCATATTGTAGGCCATCTCCTCTGTCCATGTCTCATTTTTTGAATACACAGACGGTGCAAGGATCTTGCCGCGGCCCGATATTTTTGCCACCGAAAGAGCGGTCTGCAATCCGCGCAAGCTCCCGGTGATCTCAACAATACAATCATACATCCTCCCGTGGGTCAGTTCAAACGAGACGTCCTCCACATCCACGTTTTTAGGATTAATGGTCTTGGTCGCTCCGTATTGGACCGCCATTTCCAGGCGCTTTTCATCCAAGTCGATGGCAACAATATCGCCTAGAGCCCGACTTTTCAGTCCGGCAATAACCATAAGCCCCATGAAACCGCACCCTATCACAGCAACCCGGTCTCCCATTTTCGGCTCCACGGCACGCACAATGTTGGCCACGCACATCATCGGCTCACCCAGGCAGGCGTCGATCGGCTTTGATGTCTCCGGGATCTTGATCATTTGTGCGTTGGCTGCTACATTGTAATCCGCAATACAGGTACTGAGTACGCCCGTCACCAAATCGCCCGGTCGGAAACATGTAACGGCACTGCCTACATCCTCGACAACGCATACTGGCTCATGCCCAATTCCCATGGGGAACTGAGGGTTCTTGATCATTGCGTCATAGCCATGTTTGTTTCCGAAGCCCATGGCGCTGGTTCCGCGATATGCGGGGATGTCAGAATGGCACAGCCCTACACTGATAGTTTTATACAGCACTTCATTTTCTTTCAGCTTTGGGATTTCCTCCTGAACAAAATCAAACTGCTTAGGCGCAACCAATACGGCTCTTGTCCTTTTCATCGCGTGTTTTCTCCTTTTCTTCCGACTTTATTTCCGGGAAATTGACTTTTTTGCTGCCACGGCAATGTCCTGGGCAGTAAGGCCCATGACCTGTTTTAAATAGTCAATGGGGCCAACCTCGCCGAATCTGTCCTTGACGCCCACACGCTCAACAGGGACAGGGCAATTGCTGCCCAGCGTCTCACAGACTGCGCTGCCCAGGCCTCCAATAATGTTGTGATTTTCAGCTGTGACAATTGCACCTGTCTCCTGCGCGCAGGTTGTTAAAAGATCTTCATCAATGGGTTTGATCGTAAACATGTCCACCACACGGGCAGAAATTCCATCGGCTGCCAGCAACTCTGCGGCCTCCATCGCTTCGGCGACCATTATTCCAGCGGCAACAATGGTGACATCCGAGCCCGGACGAATCACACAGCCTTTTCCGATGGTAAAATCAGAGCCTTCCTGATAAACTTTGGCCATGGGTTTTCGGGCCATACGGATATAATAGACACCTTGGAGTTTTGCCAGTTGATCCATCAGGTTGACCAACATCACGCTATCGGTGGGTTCTACAATTGTCAATTCGGGGAAGGCGCGCAAAGCCGCAACGTCCTCAAAGGGCATGTGCGTACCCCCATTGAAAGCAGCCATTACGCCAGGATCAGATCCAACCAAGCGAATATTGGCCCCTGCATAGCAGGCAGAAATAAAAATCTGATCATTGGCACGGCGAGCCAAGAACGGTGCAAAGGTATGACAGAAGGGGATCTTCCCAACCGCGGACAAGCCACAGGCGACCCCGACCATATTGGCTTCCTGAATCCCGCAGTTGAACAGCTGTTTCGGGTAGGTTTGTTCCATTTCCTTGTATCCGCCGCCGAGAATGCAAACGCCTAGGTCAGCTTCCAGCTCCATGATATCACGATTTTCACCCATCAAACGCATCATGGTATGAAAATAAGTCTCTGACAGACCGGACGGCTCCATTTCAATCTTGTTCATTACTTGATAGCCCATAAATGTTCCTCCTTTTTTTGTCAAAATCAGGCTTGAAGCGCCTGAAGCGCTTCCTCCATATCCTCTTTGGACACAGAAATATGATGGCACCAGGTGCGCTCGGCAAATGTGCAGCCTTTCCCTTTGATGGTGTGCAGAATAATGGCGCTGGGCTTATCCTGAACCGCTTTGGCATTTAGAATTGCCTCATGAATGGCATTATAGTCGTGTCCGTTGATCTCAACAGCATCCCAGTGGAAGCTCTTAAATTTGTCTACATAGCTCTCCATCTCATTAATCTGACTAACGTAGCCGTCAATCTGGGCTTTATTGTCATCCACAAAGAGGATAAGATTTCCCAGCTTCTGCTGTGCCGCATACAGGATGGCTTCCCAATTTTGGCCCTCCTGGGACTCCCCGTCTCCCATAATGCAATAAACAGTGTTCTTTTTTTCATTTAAAAGGTATGCCTGCGCGATGCCGGCTGCAATTGAGAGCCCCTGTCCCAGAGAGCCTGTGGTCATATCAATACCCGGCGTCTTCCGGCGATCACAATGGCTGGGTAAATTTGTCCCGGGCTGGTTCAACGTTTCCATCCACTCCATCGGGAAAAAGCCTTTCAGTGCCAGTGCCGCATAGATGGCCGGTCCCGCGTGGCCCTTGGAGCAAACCAACCAGTCCCGGCCCTCCCAGGAAGGATTTTGGGGATCGTACTTCATGTCCTCCCCATACAGGACACTCAGTAGATCCGCGATTGACATACATCCACCGATGTGTCCAAATCCCCGAATCCCAATCTGTCGGATGGTTTGGATCCGAATTTCACGGGCAAAATTCTGCAGTTCCCGCTCTTTTTCTTGCGTCAGCATAAAACCACACTCCTTATATTTGGTCACGCTTTGCGTGCCTGCTAAAATACAAGCAATCGCTTTGCCATAACGGACACCTTTTGCCTGAACATCTGGTAAACCAGTGAAATTTGGATCATTTGATAAAAAAACCATTTCTTTTTTGGCTATTCTGATGAGTTCAGTATGTCCATCTCAAAAGCCAGTGGGCTGAGAAACTTCTCCCCACGAAATGGAATAAGCCTTCGCAAGAAAATTCTCATGGTGAGACAATAAAATTCTCAAAATTCTCAATCGAATGGATCTGTTTTACCGAATCTGTCATAATTCGATGTACTTGCACCTCTATTTTTCCTTGTTTTGTCCATCTTTGTCCGCAGACACAATTGGCAGCTTTTATGCTAGGTATTTTGTAGCGGGTCCCTAATTATTGTAAGGAGGAATTCTTATGTTAACCGAATTTAATTTTCATGCTCCGTCTTTCGTAGTGGCGGGAAGAAACAGTGTTCATCAAACCGGGGAACTTTTAAGCCAATGGGGCGCAGGCAAAAATATCATGGTTGTGTGCGGCAATAAAACCTATTCCCTTGGGTTATTGAATTCTCTGTTGGACAGCATCCGCAGCGGAGGCTTCACGCCTTGTGTCTTCCATGGCTCTCTGCCTGACGCGCCGGTGGAGACTGTGCGCAGCGGCATCACCTATGCCAAAGAACATGACGTGTCTGCTATTGTCGCCTTTGGCGGGGGCAGCGCCATGGACACAGCCAAAGCAATTGCCTGCATGTTGGACGTAGACGGGGATATCATCGCATACTGCAAGGGACAAATCAAGCCGATCCGCCGCAGCAACCTGCTGTTTGCCATCCCCACCACTTGCGGTACAGGGTCAGAGAGCACTGACATTGGGGTTGTGTTGGATCGGGAAGCAAATTACAAGTATATTTTTGCCAATCCCTTTGCCGGCCCCGATGTGGCTATTTTGGATCCCGTACTGCTGACTGCGCTTTCTCCCTCCATGATCGCAGCCACAGCCATGGATGCATTTTCCCACAGTGCAGAAGCATATACCTGCAAAGCCGCCAATGTTATGATGGAACCGCTAGCCCTCGCTTCCATGGAGATGATTGTAAAGCATCTTCCTGCCGCAATGAAAGAACCCGGCAATCTGGAGGAACTGGAACAGTTGCTGATCGCCTCCTGTATGGCCGGACAGGCGTTTACTCAGGTCGGCCTTCATTTGGGTCATGCCATAGCTCACGGCGTAGGTGTATATGGTCACGTCCATCATGGAACCGCATGCGCTCTGGTTCTGCCTTATGCCCTCTCATCGGTGAGCGAGGTCATTCCTGACCGCATTGCAAGGATCGGTAAAATTCTTGGCGCCGAAATCCCGGCCCAAGCCGCCCCAAAGGAGATCGGTCGCATTGTCAGCGACTCTCTGCAATCGTTCAACCGCTCGATCGGCATTGGGCGTCTTTCCGACTATGGCGTCACAGAGGAACAGCTGGACTCCATGGCGGAATATGCAATACATGAGGGCGGAACACAAGGGAATTCTTTCCGCCCATCGCCCAAGGCAGAGGTAGTAGAGTATCTGAAATCCATTCTGTAATATAAATAAATCGGCAAAAAGCGGACGGGACTTTTTTGCCCGTCCGCTTTCCTGTCAGAAGAAGAGAATTGCTTGCAAAGTAGCGCAAATACTTTATAATGTTGTAAAGGGGGTGTTTTGCAATGTTAGATGCAACGGACCAGCAGTATTTTCAGAATCTAAAACACCTATGGGCACTTTTCCGGGAAACCGGAGAAATTTCCCCAGAGGTGAGGCCAATGATCGCTTCATCTTGGATGCGCAGCAGAGACTTCCATGTGGATATGATGAAGCCTCTTCGGGCTCCGATTTTATCCCGTCCTGAGCTCCAAGCTCTGCAAGCGACCAATCAAACCCTGATTGATCTTGCGAAACCCATTATGGAAAAAATGCATTCCTTGGTCGGGAAAACCAAAAATTTGATTTCTCTTCATAACCCAGACGGCTATATGCTTTACTCTTGCGGGGACGAATATTATGCCGAGATGGAGTATGAAAGTTCGTTTTCACTGGGTGTTTGCTGGCATGAACGCTATATCGGAACAAACGGAATTACCCTGGCCTTTCTGGAAGATTCTCCCGTTCAGGTTTATGGGGCCGAGCATTATTGTGCCGCCCAGCATGACGGGACTTGTTCAGCCGCTCCGATCCATGACAGAGATGGAAAAATTATCGGTGTGCTGAACATGGCCGGAAAAGACTGGTCAGGAACGCTTCACACCATGGGGCTTGTGGCATTGGCGGCTTTTTCCATTGAAAATCATCTTACATTGTTACATTCCTACAAATTGGTAGACACAGCAATTTCCAGTATTTCAGAAGGAATTGTTGTGGTGGATCATGAGCTATGCATCCAACGAATTAACCGAGGTGGAGAGCAAATTTTATGTTCCAACAAGGAGAAATTGTTGGGGCGCTCAATTTCGACATGGTTCGGAGCTCGGTATGAAGAACTGCAATCCCGCTTGCAGAAGGAAATGAACCCCTTCTCATTTGCAGAAGAAGAGCTGCTTGTGGAGGGACATCATATTTCTTGCAATATCTCTATTTTCCCTATTGTAGTGGAACAGCATCCGGAGGGGGCGGTTTTGCTTCTCCGGCGTAGCCGCTCGGTCAACGCTCTGGCCAATCAAGTAATGGGGAACCGCGCTCGGTATGTATTTGACTCCATCATTACCCAAGCGCCTCAAATCCTGCATACGATCCAGACAATGGAGAGTATAGCGGCCACGAATTGTACGGTGCTATTAGAGGGTGAGAGCGGAACAGGAAAAGAGCTATTTGCCCATGCCATTCACAGTGCTAGCCATCGAAAAAACGGTCCGTTTATTGCAGTCAACTGCGCCTCCCTGCCACATTCTCTTGTCGAAAGCGAACTATTCGGCTATGAAAAGGGGGCGTTTACCGGAGCCCTTGGACAAGGTAATCCTGGAAAATTTGAACTTGCTGATGGCGGAACAATTTTTCTGGATGAGATCGGAGAACTTCCTTTGGAAATCCAAAGCAAACTTTTGCGCGTTTTGGACTCTCACCGAATCTTTCGGATTGGAGGAAAAACGGAAAAGAATTTAAACATCAGAGTCATTGCTGCAACGAACCGCGATTTACAGAAAGAAGTAAGAAATTATAATTTTCGAGAAGATTTATATTATCGCATCAATGTGCTCTCTTTTCACATTGTCCCATTGCGGGAGCGGATTGGAGATGTGCCTCTTTTAGCAAACTATTTTATCGAGGAGATCAACCGCAGAGGGGAACGAGAGTCCAAGATCATATCTCCGGAGTGTATGCGAATTCTAGAGCAACACACTTGGCCCGGAAATGTGAGAGAATTGCAAAATGTGATTTTGCGTGCCTACTACTGCAGTGGGAAAAACGATGTAATTTTGCCGGAACATCTCCCGGATGACTTGCTGCATCCGTTATCAAACACGCGAACACCACAACCAAAACAATATTCCGGAGAAGACACCGCGCAGAAGGAAAAAATCGAGCAAGCGCTTTCTCAATGCAACGGAGATACAAAAGAGGCTTGCAAACAACTTGGAGTCAGCCGTGCTACGCTGTATCGATATTTAAATTATTACAACATACAGGCCCGGACTTTTAAAGCAAAAACCAAAACTACATAGTGCCCTTTGCTGGCCACAAAGGTATAGGGGAGAGAAGACAGCGGCGGTGAACACACTAGAGGCAGCATTCCTATGGGTTTTAAATTATTGGCTGACAATAGCAAAAATAAGAGAGCCAAATTCCGGGCAACTGTACTCAATGGCCTGAAAACTGGGGCATAGTGTAGATTGAGCTATATTGACGAAATCTACCTGCTGTTTCAGCACGAGTACAGCGCCAATTTCCTGTTCACGCTCTGGAAGCGGATGCGCAAATACGGTGCCTGCGGCACGGGGCTGACGCAGAACGTGGATGACTTGTTACAGTCCCACACGGCGAGAACCATGCTTGCAAACAGCGAATTCCTGCTCATGCTTAATCAGGCGAGTACGGACCGAATCGAGCTGGCGCGGCTGCTCAATATTTCGGATAACCAACTTTCGTACATTTCAGGCGTAGACTTTGGACACGGGCTTCTCAAGTGCGGCAGCACCATCGTGCCATTTGTGGATCATTTTCCGAAAAACGGCAGGCTGTACCAGCTTATGACGACGAAGATGTCTGAACGGGTGGAGCAGGCGTCGTAATGCGGGAGGTCAAAGAAAAATCACCGCTGAAAGCGAGAGCCGTCGAAACCCTCAAATCCGCGCCGCAGGCAGCGTTCCGCCGCGGCACAGATGCTTCCTTTCAGCAGCTTCGGCAGGAGCTGCGCGAGGCAGCGCAGGACGGTCAGCCGGAAGATCGCTACGAGAGCGGCAAGATCACAGACACCGCCGACCATGCCGTGCAGGAAGCCCACCATCTGGCAGAAAAAGCTGTCCACAAGCTGCCGAAAACGAAGGCTGAATCGGAAGCCAGGACAAAATCTGTTCCCCAACACGAACGTCCGCAGCCCCAGTATTCTACTACGGAACCGAGGGAATATCCACCGCAAAGCCAACCACAGGGAAATCAGTCTGTTCGTGAATCGGCTTCTCCAATCAGGGAGAAGCCGGTTTCTCCGGCAAGCGACAAGCAGCCTACTTGTGTACCGCCGGTCGCTTCGGTGAACCAGCCTAAAAATTCTGCATTTTTGCGTTCTGGGTCCTTAGGCAGCAGCAGCTTTTCACCGTAAGTCTGCTCGGTCGTTTCACTCTGACCGGTTCCAAGATCCCATATCACGACGTATTTGTTTGCTTCAAACTGCGCGTAAAATGTTGTGCTGGCCGTGATCGAAGTGACGGTATTGTAGAGCTTGCCGCCTGTTTTGGCCGTGTACCAGCCCTTAAAGCTGTGTCCCTTTTTGACCGGGAGCGATGCAGGGATCGTCGGCTTGCTATTCGGCTGGACGGTTTCGCTGTATGTTGCCTTCCCGTCGATCAAACCGCCATTCGCACCTGCATCCCATGTAACCGTCAGCGAAACAGTAGCCCCGCAATCGTCGCATTTGCCGTCGCCATCGGTATCCACATGGTCGGCATACTCGTAACCAGAATCTCCGCAAGCTGAGCACGTTTTGGTACGTTTGTGCTGCGTTTCGCTGTCCGTCACCCATGAACCGTAGGAATAGCTGTGATTCGCATAGTCATAAGTGGACGCGCCGCAGCCGGAACAAGTCTTGCTTCTTCGATGCTGCGTATCAGAATATTTGCTCCATGCGCCGGTAGAGTAGGAATGCGAACCGTAGTCCGTAGTACTATATCCACAGGTACGGCAGGAAGTCGTTCGGCTGTGTTGACTGTCCGAATAATTGCTCCACGCCCCATAACTCATGCTGTGCGAAGCGTAGTCGTAGTCCGTTGCACCGCAGTTTCGGCAGGAACCAGTGCGCCGGTGCTGGCTGGACGAATACTGCTCCCAGCTTCCATAACTGTAACTATGGCCGCTGGAATAGATCGTCTCACTCTTGGTCTGCCCGCAAGCACAGCTATAATTACGGTATCCGTTGCTGGTGCAAGTAGAAGACTGCTGGCTTTGAAGCACCCATGTATGGCTGCCGCAGTCCGGGCAAGTGCCTGATCCGTAAGCTCCGGAGCCATGGCTCTTGGTTGTGTATGTTCCTAAATATTGGACATAATGGCACGCATTGCATTCGTTGTAATTTGCGTGGCCGCGTGACGAATGTGCGACTTCAACGTACACGCCTTGGAATGAATATTTCCCACAGCTTGGGCAGTTACCGATAATCGAGCCGGTGGAGGTCAAAGAAACATCTGATGCGCTCATAGTTCCGCCAGAATTGGAACCATAAAGGTCATAAAAGTAACGCTCATTTCGGTTGGAACTGCTCCAATCGTAATCATGGAACGGCACGGACGATTTGGGGTAGCCGATCAGGTAGCCGATATAAAGGGTATCCCCACTGTCCGTCTCGCGCCAGAACGCATCTTCGCCAATGGATTCCAGAATGTCCTCGCCATAATAAATCGTGAGCGTAGACAGCTTCGGGCAGTTGTAGAACGCATGGCGGCCAATGACCGGTGTGGTACCGGGGATCTCAGCCGTGGTCAGATTGACGCAGTCTTCAAACCAGTACGCAAGGTCAGTGATATGCAATGCATCCATATCATCAAACCATGCCTGCGTGATCTGATCCCGGACAGCCGCCCACGGCTGATCGTCCTTGCTTGTGAAAGGATCACAATCGCCGGAACCTGAGATCATCAGCCAGTTGTGCTCATTCAGCTCCCACCTGATCTTGCTGTCGGGGATTGTGCCGGAAGTAGCCGTCTCAGACTGCGTTGCGATTTCTTCGCCGGGAGCACTGTCATAGACCGTATGCACGTCCGCTTCCGCTGCAAATGCGGCCACGGACAGGGAAAACAGCATACACAGAGCCAGCACAAATGCGGTGAATTTCTTAAAATTCTTCATTATGCAGCCTCCTTATCTGTTACGGCAGCGATGGTAAACACAATCGTTGCGGCATTGGCGTTCGTGACAGCTTCACTGGCAGACACCTTCGCTTTGTAGCGAATCGCCAGCGACTTCTCAGCTTTGATAGACGGAAATGCACCATCCACGAGCGTCAGGCTACCTGCGCCTCTTGTCGGGCAGCCATTGATGTTCAGCGCAATGCTGTTCTTACTCGCAGCGAAATCGTCGTAGCTTCCAACCTCAAACGTGCCAGCCTGTACATCCACCTTGGTCACGAGAATTGCGCCGGTTTTACCGGTGTTGGTAATCATGGCATTATTGGCTGTTACAACGTAGCCGTCTACCAGTGATACGGGTAGGCAAGCGGGAACTGTACACGAAATCGGGGAAACCGTATTGACTACGGTGAGCGTCACCGGCACACGGGCCTCAGTAGTTTCTGCCGCCGAGACACCTACGCTCAGTGACAGGATCATTGTCAGTGCCAGCAGAAAAGTGATAAGTTTCTTCTTATCCATCACTGCACCTCCTTCGGCCAGAGGAACGCGGCATGGAGCGTTAACTCGGTGCGCAATGTGCCGATCTGCTTGCCGTCGCGGAATGCCGTGATCGTTACGGTGCAATCCACATTCCCAAACTCCGGTGCTTCCAGAAGCGTCAATGTCGAGACAGATTTTCCTGCGGCAAGCTCGAAAGCATCTGCAATCAGAGCGTTGTCTTTGTTGCGGCGAATCTCTACCTTGTAGGTATCGTTCTTGCTGCCGTTGGTAAACTCAGCTTTTACGCTGGATTCTCCGACCAAAGCATATAAATGAGCAGGAGCAGTAATATCAATCTGATTGTCCGCGACGATGGCATTGAGCTGCTTTTGCGCTTCACGCAGTCCGGAAACGTCGTAAAAAATGACTTCCGTTTCCTTGTGCTGCTTCGCACGTTCCGTAATGCGAACCTTGATCGTGTCGATCACAGCCAGCGTACTGTCCCGGTCATAAATGACTTTGACCGCATCGTCTACGCGGGCTACTACAACGGCGGGCATATTCGTCCCATTATTGCAGTAAATGGCTTTTGTACCGCCGCCCCAGACAAGCAATCTGCCCTTGACGGTCACGTTATCGAGCGTGATTTTTCCATCCGCCGCGCCGCAGCCGATGATGAGATCGCCGTCCACGGTCATGTTCTGGAGCGTTACATCGTCGGCGCGAATCAAGGCGCTGCCCTGAATATCCTTGTCATAGGTTCCTTTGGCAGTGATATAAGTGCCGATGATGTTGAAAAAAATCTGCGCAAATTCTGACCTGGTGATGTTCTCCAGCGGCGCGAGAATCTTCCCACGACCGTGAATATAATCTGCGCCCACCATCGCGCGCACATAGGGCAATGCCCAACTTGAAATGTCGCTGCGGTCAGAGAACGCGGACAAATCCGTTTTGGAATACGAATCGTAGTCCAGCTCCAGCGCGCGGGCCACAACGGTCATAGCCTCTTGTCGTGAAATCGGCGCGTCCGGGGCCATTGTCGAGTTGCTACGCCCGTTATAAGTACCCATCTGCACGGACATTGCAACATCGTCGTAGTACCATTTGGATTTGGACACATCCGTGTACTTGGAAATGTCCGCTGTTTTATAACACCCGAACGAGCGGTTGATGATTGCTGCCATCTCCGCACGGGTCATGTCGCCGTTGGGGTCGATAATGGTGCTGGATTTTCCATAAAGCAGGCCGTTATCCACGGCGGCACTGACCGCTTCGGCATACCATGCGGTACGGTCATAGTCCTTGAAATCTGCGGCCTTGCGGGTGGTTGCGCCTGCCGCCGACGCGGAAACTGCCAGCGATAAGCAGGATACCGCCGCGAGGAATAATGCGAGGATTCGTTTTTTCTGCACTTGAATACCTCCTTGAATCAGGTAAGGGGAACGCTTTTGGCGTTCCCCTTTGCAATAGTGAATAGATTAGACTGCGTCCCACGCGATAACAAAGAGCACGGACGCGACAGAAGCATTGACAACTGCTTCACTGACGGGCGTAACGATGGCATCGTAAGTGATGCCGATAGAGTTGGCAGAAGTGTCACCCACGCCGCTCATGTAGCAGCCTTCAACAGCAGCCTCCAGAAGCGTCTGCTTGGAAGCGTTCTTGTTATCGGTGACCTGCGCAGCGCCTTTGCCGAGGGAGATGGAGAAACCGAACTTGTTGCTGTCAACCTTTTCCTTGGCAAGCGTAGCCTTGTCGCCGAACGCGGTCAGGTTCCAACCCTGCGCCGCTTCAATGCTTACGGAGTTGACCTTAACTGCGCCGAACGAGTTGTTGGTGATTTTTGCGTCGGAAGCGGTGGAAACGGTGCCGTCGACACCGACAGCAACCGGGAGGACGGTCGGGACGGTGACGCTCATCTTAGTAGCTGCCGGGTCGCCGCCGATGCTGCCATCGGCAGTCGAGGACAGAGTAACGGAAGACGTGCCTGTGCCGCCCGAAGCGTCAACGGTATTGGCCGCAGAAGCGCCGATTGCGAGGCTTGCCATCAGGCAGACAGTGAGAACGAGGGAAACAATCTTCTTAAAGTTTTTCATGGTATTTACTCCTTATAAATCTAATTTTTGATAGTGATGGTGATGATGGCCCCGGCCGTGCCAATAATATCGCCGGTTTCGGGGTTCAAATTGTGAAAATACGCGGTACATTCGTATGTCCCGGCGGGCAGGTCAACGTCCAACTTCGCACGTTCGATTTTACTGCCGACGGCGATAGCACCGGATTCGTAAATCTGTTCGCCGGTGTCATTGCGGACGATCTGAACCTTTTGGGGATAAAGATTGATACTTTCGTTTACGAGCATCAAGTTCCCCTCCGATGCCCCATCTTCAAAGATGGGAGCAGTGTTGGCGGAAATATTTATCATTCCCTCCGCAACTTTATTGTTCAGTGCCGCTTCGATCTCTTCCGGCGTCATTTGATTCCAGCCGCCTTCGACGGCAGAAGAATCATATACGATGCCGGTTTGAGCACGGGCTTCTTCCTTGGCCAACGGCTTGCTGACCAGACGGGTGATAAGAAAGATGCCCGCGCCAATGGCACAGGCGAGAAATGCGACGGCAAGCACAACACGAATGCTGCCCTTTGCCTGCTTGGGATGCTCCTGATATGTTTCGTACATAGAAACAGCTCCTTTGTGTTTTGATTTGCATTCTAGGGTGGGATACGGTAGCGACACAGCAGGCAATACAGGCCGTCTGCTGTGCATGGGATCTGATTTCCGGGCAATTCGATACCTCCTCCATCTAAATTTGGATATAAAGAAACACGGCCTTACGAAAGGTCGTGTAACTTTATGACAGCAACTCTAAAAAACAGGACTTTGACGATAAATGAACAGACTATATGGGAAAAATATTGGAATTGAAGAAGAACAAATGCGTTAATTCGGCTTGTTAGAATGTACCGCATCTGTTATAATAACGTATAAAGGAAAACAATATTCCGCTGCAAACTGTGCCAGTACTTGCAATTGATTTATTCTGCGAGAGGCGGCAACCAATTCAGCAGTGGGAAGAGGTGTTGGTTATGCAGATCGATAGAATCGAAATTGAAAATTTTCGCTGCTTTGAACATTTCACAGCGAAATTTCATAAGGAATTAACGGTGATCGTTGGTAACAACGGCTGTGGAAAGTCAACGCTTCTGGATGCGGTTTCTATTGCCATTGGTACTTTCTTGACAGGCTTTGATGATGTCGGCGGATATGGCATTTCAAAAGATGATGCGCTCAATAAATGTTATGATATGGGAAGCGTTGTTGAATTGCAGCCGCAATTTCCAGTGGCAATCGAAGCATCCGGTTCATTGTGCGGACAGCAAATTACATGGAAACGTGAGCTTCATAGCGCCGAGGGGCGGACCACAATCGTAGATGCGAAGGAAATGACATCTATTTCGTCAAAGCTTCAAAGCAGAATTCGCAATGGCGAAAAACCACTTCTTCCGTTGATTTCGTATTACGGTACCGGGCGGCTATGGGCGCAGAAGCGCGAAAAGCGAAATATGGGGCTTGCAAAATTCAACCGCCAGATGGGCTATATGGACTGTCTGGAGGCGGCGTCCAATGAAAAGATGATGCGCAAATGGTTTGAAAAAATGACCATACAAAGCGCTTCCAGCGGAAAAGTTGCTCCAGAGCTTACAGCTGTAAAATCGGCGATCGCACAATGCTTTCAAAGCATTACAGGTTATCAGGATGTAGAAGTTCAGTTTAACCTTGATACGCACGAATTGGATATCGTTTATCGGGACAATGATTTAGTACACAGACGGTATCCCATGAAAAGTCTGAGCGACGGCTATAAAAACACGCTGAGTATGGTCGCGGATATTGCATACCGTATGGCTGTGCTGAACCCGTGGCTCTTGGAAAATGTCCTTTCCGAAACAACCGGCATTGTGCTGATTGATGAGGTTGATCTGCATCTGCATCCTCGCTGGCAGCAGCGTATCCTTCGGGATCTGAGAACGATTTTTCCAAAAGTACAGTTTATTGTGTCCACGCACGCACCGTCTGTTATCAATTCTGTGAAGCGGGAAAATTTGCTGATCCTTTCGGACAGACAGGAAGCGGATATGCCGCAGAACGAAGTTTTTGGCCGGGATGCAAATTCTATCTTGAGCGGCATCATGGATGCAGACGAACGTCCTGCAGAAGTGAAGTGTATGTTCAAGCAGGCATATGATGCGATAGATGCTCAGCACTATGATGCCGCTGCCGCTATCCTTCAGCAAATAGAAAATAAAATTGGTTCGGCAGATCCGGAATTGACCAGTGCGCAAGTGACGCTTCAATTGGAACAATTGTAGGTGAACAGTATGCTGTATATAGAGAAAAGCCAAGAGCCAGCAGAACTGACACAGGCAAAGCGGGATGGATTGTCACGCTATGAAGATCTGTCTGGAGAGCCTAAAAAGGCGGTGCAGCAGGCGCTTATGAGGGAACAGGGAGCGGTTTGCGCCTATTGTATGAAGCGCGTCAGCATTGGGAACCTTCAAATTGAGCATTACATTGCGCAGAACCCAGAAGACAGCGACTATGATGCGGCGCTGACAATCGACTACAATAATATGCTCGGTGTCTGCACGGGAAATAAGTTTGGAACAGGCGCACGCGAACGGTTGACATGCGATCAGCATCGCGGAAATGCAAAGCTGACCGTAGACCCGCGAAACGAGGCCTCTGTTGCGAAAATCAAATATAAAACCGATGGGACAATTTATTCGGACGATGCCGATATTCAGCGAGATTTGGATGTAATTCTGAATCTAAACTGTTCTGCGGCGCATTTGAAAGAGAATCGAAGAAGCGCAATGGATGCGTTAAAAAGGGATATGCTGAAAAACTTCCCCGGAAAACAGGTAACGAAAGCCTATTTGGAAAAAAGGCTTGCATTTTTCCGAGATGCTCCCGTCAAAACTGAGTTTGCGGGTGTCTTGATCTGGTATCTCAATCGACAACTTATGCGATCGTAAATTCTTGAAGTACATATGAAAAAGGTCAGCGTACCAAGTCATCTTGGAAGGCTGACCTTTTTATTAAATAATTAGGGTTGGACAGAACTGCGCTGCCGGAGAAACTCCAGAAACAGGTCTTCGATTTCTTTGTCGCTTTTGAACTTGCTCAGGTACGGCGCAAAACGCTTTCGGTCAAAGCTCAGTTTTTTCGGCGGCGCGGCTGCTCGCTGTATTTCTTTTGCCCGCGCTTCCCGCCATGCGACGTAAATTGCCTGTTGGTCCGATGATGGCGGCGGGCATTGTGCCTGAATAAACGCCATTGTCTGTTT
>ENA-OPWY01000533-OPWY01000533.1-human-gut-metagenome-genome-assembly--contig:-NODE-533-length-21837-cov-3.057846_pt1 | contig 21837 bp, 21 predicted proteins | sample MGYA00241515_ERZ502022 | MGnify/ENA primary metagenome ERZ502022 (study PRJEB25962, sample SAMEA2043045) | human gut metagenome | biome: human gut; feature: human-associated habitat; material: faeces...
TAATAAACAAAGGGTTCAAGGGAAAAATCCCTTGCTAGAGCAGCATTTGGATGGAGACATCTCTAATGCGTATCTAGCCGTCGCCGGGGACTGCCAGATAAGAAGGAATATTGTGTAAGCAGGAAAAGACATAGAAGACTTTGACTATAGTGCAGTATATGAGCCGTTGGAAAATCTCATAGGTGACAGATAGAAATATTTGAAAACTACCATTCAGTAAAATCTATTCCATTTTAGTAAGTCTTGAGATAAAATATGTTCTGTGAATTATTCACAAGATAATATTTTGAGGAGGCTTGGCAATGAACAAGGATTTTGAACGCTGCTGTAGCTTTCTTGCAGACATGATTATTAAATATGCACCAGAGATAAAAGACGAAGTAGAGGTGTGTATGATGATCAAGGATTCAATTGATGACGAGAAAGTAAGCAGGCAGAAACAATTTGACCGGTTCTGTTATTACTTAGGTGGGGTAAAACAGTTTCTGGACAAAAGGGCTGCATAGGCAGCTGGCATCCTGTAGATAATATGCTACGGGATGTATACATATATTACGGGACTTCATTCATAAGAGTGGAGTCTTTTTGTTTTATTCTTTCATCTTGGAAAAAGTATAGGTTGAACAGAGGTTGGAATGATGATAAGATTTAGTTGGGACAATAGTGAACACATGTGTTCACATTTCATAGTTTAAAAGTAATGGATTGGAGAGGTGCTTATGGCAGATAAAATTGGAACTGATGAATATGGGGAAATACTTATATATCAGACTGATGATGGGCAGACAAATATAGAAGTTAAAATAGAAGATGATACAGTGTGGCTGACGCAACAGCAGCTTACTGAATTATATCAATGCAGTAAATCAAATATAAGTGAACATATAAAGCATATATTCGAAGAAGGGGAACTGGATAAGGATTCAGTTGTTCGGAAATTCCGAACAACTGCAGATGATAGAAAAACATATAATGTTACTTATTACAATCTAGATATGATTATCTCTCTTGGATACCGTATTAAATCAGTGATTGCAACAAGATTCAGGCAGTGGGCAACACAGCGGTTAAAGGAATATATGATTAAGGGCTTTACAATAGATGATGAGCGTTTGAAAGGAAATGGTGGAGGAAATTACTGGAAAGAGTTACTTGACAGAATCAGGGATATCAGATCTTCAGAGAAGGTCTTGTATCGTCAGGTGCTTGATTTATATGCTACGAGCGTAGATTATAATCCTCATAGCGAAGAGTCTGTTAAATTCTTTAAAATTGTTCAGAATAAACTTCACTATGCAGCTCATGGTCATACTGCGGCAGAGGTTATATATCAACGGGCAGATGCAGAAAAGCCATTTATGGGACTTACTTCATTTGCCGGAGAATTACCAGCATTAAAGGATATAGGAATTGCAAAGAATTATCTTGAAGAAAATGAACTCAAAGTATTAAACAATCTTGTTTCTGGTTATTTTGATCTGGCTGAAATTAATGCAATTGAGCATAAGCCAATGTATATGGATGATTATGTAAAGCAGCTGGATAGTGTGTTGTCATCAGGAAATAGAAAACTTTTAACTGGAGCTGGTTCTGTAAGTCATAAACAGGCATTGGAGAAAGCGAAAGCGGAATATAGAAAATATCAGGAGATTACTTTGACACCAGTCGAAAAAGCATATCTTGAAAGCATTAAAGAGGTTTCCAAGGAAGTAAAAAGGAGATAACATCTGATGAAAAAACAGCAGAAATGTTACATATACACAAGAGTTTCTACTTCCATGCAGGTAGAAGGCTACAGCCTTGATGCACAGAAGGACAAGCTTAGAAAATATGCAGATTATCAGGAAATGTCTATCGTCGGTGAATATTCTGATGAGGGTAAATCTGGCAAAAGTGTGGAAGGCAGACCACAGTTTAAACAGATGTTATCGGATATAGAAAATGGTAAAGATGATGTTGATTATGTGCTGGTATTTAAGCTGTCAAGATTTGGAAGAAATGCAGCAGATGTTTTATCATCATTGCAGAAAATGCAGGATTATGGGGTTAATCTTATCTGTGTAGAGGATGGAATTGACAGCTCCAAGGATGCTGGAAAGCTGATGATATCTGTGTTATCTGCGGTAGCAGAGATAGAGCGTGAGAATATTCTTGTCCAGACAATGGAAGGTAGAAAACAGAAGGCAAGAGAGGGTAAATGGAATGGTGGTTTTGCACCATATGGTTATCAGCTGGTAAATGGTGAACTTATTATTGCAGAAGATGAAGCCGAGATTATCCGAATTATATATGACAAGTTTGTCAATACAACGATGGGAATGGCTGCGATAGCTGCATTTTTAAATAACAGTGGTTATAAGAAAAAGCTTCGCCAGAATAACACAATCGAAGGTTTCTCTACATCATTCGTCAAAGGTGTGCTGGATAATCCGATATATTGCGGCAAGCTCGTATTTGACCGAAGAAAAAATGAGAAGATTCCGGGAACAAGGAATGAATATCATATCGTAAAACAAAAGGATTACTTGTTAAGTGATGGAATCCATGAGGCAATCATATCAGAAGAAATGTGGAATCAGGCACACAGAAAGCGTCAGGAGACAGGTGTTTTACAGGTAAAAACGCACAGCCTTGAACATGAACATATTTTATCTGGAATTATAAAATGTCCTGTCTGTGGAAGCGGTATGTATGGCAATGTAAACCGCAAGAAGCATCCGGATGGAGGCTGTTATAAGGATTATTTTTATTATGCCTGCAAACACAGGAAGCTTGTGGGCAGACACCGCTGTACTTATAAAAGACAGACTGAGCCAGACAACCGGGGCGAAAAACAGGCTTGCTGACCAGATGGATCATTTATCCGTATCGGATAAGAATTATGATAAAAAATATAATGATATGCAGGAACGTCTGGACAAGCTATATGATGAAATCACTGATATTGAGAATGCCACGGAAGAAGTCGAAACAAGACTATATAATATCAGGCAGGACAAAATCTCAGAAGATAATGTTTACCAGTTCCTTTTATTCTTTGATAAGCTGTATGATAAATTTACTGATCTGGAAAAGAAGACATTTTTGAAGAGCTTCCTGTCTGATGTGTTTATCTATGAGAAAGAGCAAAAGGATGGCAGGGTATTAAGAGGTCTTCGATTTAAATTTCCGATATATCTGAATGGCAGAAATGTATTAGGCGTGGATTGGGACAACGAGAGTACAGATGAGACGGTAGTATTGATGTCAAGGAAAGATAAATAATAGCCATAAAACGGCGTATTTCCGGATTTTTTGGGAGTTGGGACAAGAAGCCTGACTGCTGAAAAAGTCTGGTCATTTTATATGGAAACATATCTACTGCGAAAATGTGTGTCAGGTTGTGACCTCGGATTAGATAGCGCAAATTGAGTGTGTGGATTAGATGTCAGAGATTTTGAAGAGATTTTTGAAAGAGGAAAAAAAGTTGACAACAAATCTGGCAACTCGATACAAAGGGCATTTTCGGACAGTGGAATAGATGTTGGGAAGGAGGAGGTTCCTTTGGGGAGAGCAAAGAAAAAAAGAGTGACCAAAAGAAAAAAGCGTATGTTTACAAGAAATGCTATTAGAGCAAAGATGGGAAAAACGGTTTTTTTTACTTTGACTCATTGTAATAGAAAAATGAGTGGAATATCGAATAAATACAATTATAAAGCCAATATGCATAAGATTTGTTTTGTGGGTGCACGTTTTTATAACGTTAAATATCAGGCATCTATTATGACAGATTGTAATTATCGAGATGCAAGTATTATTGGAGTGGATTATTTCAACTGTAATATGCGTGAAACATCATTTAAAAATGCACGATTAAAGAATGTAGTATTTTTTAATTGTAATCTCAAAGGCGTGGATTTTGCGGGAACTCAATTTGATGATGTTACATTTATTAGTACAAATCTGCAGGAGCAAAAAAAACTTAATCTTGATAATCCGGGAATCAGAATTTTACGTACTTATAGGACGATTAACATTGATAGATTAGTTGAGGACAGATTATTAGTATTGGCGAAGAATGAGTCGATATTTAATGCTAGGGTACTTCATATGAATAAGAATAAATTAAATCAATGGACGATTGGCTTAATTTATGACAAGTATGGTATCGATGGAATAGACACACTTAGTCGGATTCTATGCAAGAAAGAAAAGTGGAATAATATGTACACTGTCTTTTCATATATGTTGCTAATTGAAAATTGGAATAAAAAATGATATAATAATTAAGTCCTGCTCCGGAACCAGTGATGGTGTATGCTAACTTGTATAAATGAGGACACATAACATTAGCAAGTATTCGAGGAGGGATGTCTATGATTAGTAATATCGTAACGGTTTTATCTTTTGTTGTATTATTGTTGAGTTCTATAATTGATTGTAACTTCCTATCCCGATTACTCGGGGTTTCGAGCAAATAAGAAGTATTTTCACCCTCTTAGGCAGTTTTGTCTCGGAGGGATTTTTTTTTACAAATAATTCACAAAAAAGTATTGCTTTGCCCTAAGGGCAATGTTTTATAATGGATTGTGCCAGGAGGTGGTGTAGTGGGATACAAAGTTAAATGGGTAGAAGACCATCTTGGAATTTTGCGTAAGGCATTACGTAACTATGAAAGACTTGGTTTAATGCCACCAAATAAAGCTGGAAAATATCGAGATTATTCGGATGAAGATATTGAACGTATATGGAGTATAAAACTTCTTCAAGGTGTGGGGTACTCGTTAACAGAAATTCGCGAGCTCATGGATAATCCAGAAGCAGATTTTTATAAATCAATCTCAGAAAAAGTTGTTGAGCTTGAAAGAAAACGAGATGACATTACAAATTTCATAGAATTTGCGAAAACCATCAAGCTTACAGGTCGAGTTACAATCACTAAAGAAGTGGGTAGCATTAGGTATTTCGAGTTCATGGAGTATTCAGGGGAAAATTGGAACTTTTATATTGAACCAAAAGCGGCTTCCTATTTAGATGCAATGGAATTAATACAGGATGCTAATGAACAGGAACTTTCTGAAATTGATATTGACAGATTAGAGTCTCTTGCAAATTTGATGGGGGATTATCAGGAAATGCAATACACATATACGATAAATGCCTACTATCAAATATTATCAAGAATGAAGTCACTTGACTTTAACAGTGAAGCAGTACAGGCTGTGGTTGAACAGTTATTCTGTTTTCTTTCAGAGAGTGATACAGCTAAGGAAATTGGAGAAAAATACACACCTGTTTTCTTTTCAAAATTTACAGCACCATTTTTCTTAGAGGGAAGTGATATTGGAAAAATAAACATCGCTACATATGGAAAAGAACTTATCTTATGTAAGATTAGCAGCCACGCATTTTACGAAACTCGGTTCTGTATTTCTTCATCTGGTCTGCGAAAGTTCTCTGCTTGCGACCGAGTTGCTCTGCAATCTTACGGTCTGAAAGTTCATTGCCAAGCATCTCAATAATGAGGTCCGCATCAGGGTCGAACTCACGGAACTTAGTAATAAGCTGCTCAAGAAGAATTGCATCTGAAATAACATCTTCTATAGTAGGAGCGGTATCGGGAATCGTGTCATACATATTCGCATTACCGTCTTCCGTAGGTACATCTAATGAAAGAATGTCACCTGCAGTGTGGTATTCGCATAAGTCACAGTTTCCATCGCATTTCCAAAGATACTTCTTTGTACACATACAGCGATGATGGTACTGTTCGCGTTTCTGGGTTGCCCAGATTTCAGGATACAGAGCTCTGTACTGAGCTTCGGCGATTTCAACGAGTGAGACTTTGTAAGGATTCTCAGCATCGCGAAGAGGGTAGTAATGTTTTTTACTCTGGTTATCTAAATTTGCCATGTCTTTTACCTCCGTTGGCTTGAATTTCCAAGCGGAGTTCAAAAGCATGGCTGCCAGTATTCTTATACATAGTTGGTCACCTCATGCGGATTGCTCCGCTTCATTTGTGGTGACCAGCCGTTCGCAGCTGGCACTCTGTTTACATGTGAGACCCTTCCATCAACTGCGAACGCACCACGTGGTCACAGGAGGTGAGTTGATAGTTAGGCCAGATAGTTTAACGTCTTGTCCGGGACGTCCATATCGCCTTAAAGAAATCTTTTATGATTGAAAAAAGTCCTTAACGCGAATGGGAAATTTGACAAATGGACATAAATCTGATATACTTTTTATAATTCTTTTTGTCGAAAAAGACCTACCTCCAAGTGTTGAGACTATTATAAAAAATGGGCTGTTTAGATTTGGGGATAGAATGGTACAGCGTGGTACATCATGGTACAAACCTTGAGAAGGGAGATTGTTTTGTGGAGTTCAAAGAATTCTTTTCTATGATGAAAAATCGAATATCAGACAGTGCAGACATTCCTTATTTCTTTAGGGATTTGATTTCCATGATTACTAATGTGACAGAGGATGAGTGGAGGACGCCAAAAGACCCATCAACAAAATTGTCGAAAGATAGTACCTTGCACTCATATGTTAAAGACAGAGGATTATCCAAAAAATTTGCACAGAGTATTGTTCATAGGCTTACATCTGAAAACTTTATTGATTCTTTGGAGACAAGACCAGCTACAGTGTTGAATCTACTGGCGGATGATTTTAAGCCTTATGATTCAACTGCCGATGCGAGTAATATCGCATCAAAGCTGGCTGACGTTTTCACTGATAACATTGCTCTATACATTACAGTAAATACATATGTCACCACGTATTACGTTAAAATGCGCGAGATTATGATGAATGCAGATAAACGTGGAGATATTGATTATGATGAAGTGCAAGACCAGATGCATGCGATATATAAGAGATTAAAGAAAGCTAAGAAGACGAAGGTTGAAATATTTAATGAGATTGCACAGAAAATACACAAGGTAAGCCTGCAAGAAGATCTTTTCTGTCAGATAGTTGTTTCGTATTTCGTTCAAAGTTGCGAGGTGTTCGATGCAATTACCTAATAGATTATATTCATATAAAAACAGCACGCTGGCCTTAATTCCAGTGGTGCTGAAAGAAATAAAAAATGGCCCAGTTCCTGTAAAAGATTTATACAGGAAGGTTAGACCGGCTCTCAATGACCCTACGGATTTTATATCCGTTATGGACTGTTTATATGCATTGAGGGCTGCAGATATAAATGATGAAGGAGAGGTGTACATATGCTTGTAGAAATGAAGTCACCAGCTTTTAAAGAGCGTGGAAAAGAACGTTCACCGATTACCTTCAAAAAAGGATTAAACGTAGTACTTGGAAAAGAAGATGGAGCAATGTCTATTGGAAAGTCTTCTAAGCTATTGGATATTGATTTTGTATTCGGTGGAAGCACATATATTAAAAGTGATGGAGTAAAGAAAGAAGGTCATCATACTATTTTCTTTACATTTGAATTTAATGGTGTGCCTTATTATTTTGCTAGAAATACAGGAGAAGCGGATACGGTTTTTATCTGTGATAAAAATTATGAATTTACAGGTAATAGCTATACAAAAACAGAATTTGTTGAATGGCTGAAGCAGCAATACGAGATTGATTTTGTTGGATTATCTTTCCGAACTGTGCTCAGTAGTTTTTTTAGAGTATATGGAAAGAAAAATACAGATGAGCTCAATCCTTTGCAGGGTGTTCCCGGACAAAGTATGGAAAAATCAATAACCTCCATACTAGTGCTGTTCAATAAATATCAGGCTATTGAAGAATTCAAGGATAGTGTTACTGAACACAAGAAGAAATTAGATGCGTTTAAGGACGCGCGTAAATACCACTTTATCTCTAGCCTTGTAGGTGGAAATAATAAATATGAAGAAAACCTTGCTACCATTCGTTCTTTAGAATTACAGCTTGGAACTTTGATGGAGGAAGCAGAGAAGGGTCATTCTGAAGAGGATATTGAGAAGAATAAGCATAAGGCATTACTTACAACAGCGAAGTTAAATATTGAGAGTGAAATCCATACTAAAGAAATGAAGCTTCGTCTTGTGAATATGAGTTTGGAGTATGGCTTATATCCAACAGAAGCTGATATGACTGCACTACAGGAATTCTTCCCAGAAGTAAATTTGCGAAAACTCTATGAAGTTGAGCAGTACCATCAGAAATTAGCGAAGATACTGGATGCGCAGTTTGCTGATGAAAGAGCTGCAATCGAAGCGGATATTACTATGCTTCAGGAACAGTTGCAGGTTGTAAAAATACAGATTAAAGAACTAGGCTTCGTTGGTAATCTTTCAAAAGAATTTCTTGATAGACATTCTGCACTAAAGAGTGAAATAGAAGCTTTGAAAACTCAGAATCAGGCTTATCTGACTTTGAAAGAACTACAAGCAGCGAAGGCAAAAGCTGATGAAGCACTTAGAAAAAGTATCGAGAATATTCTCTTGGAAATTGAGAATGAACTTAATACAAAGATGAAAGAAATAAACGATTCCTTGTTTAGTACACCTAGGAAGCCGCCACATATTCATTTCAATAAGCATGATAGCTATAAGTTTGAAACTCCAGATGATACTGGCACCGGTTCAAATTTCAAAGGCATGATTGTTTATGACTTGGCGGTATTATTATGTACTGCATTGCCAGCTTTGGCACACGATTCTCTTTTGTTTAAGAATTTGGAGAAGGACGTCGAAGATGGCTTAATCCGAATCTATGATAGCACTGATAAGCAGGTCTTTATTGCTTATGATAAGCAAGGCGACTGCAGACCTGAAACTAGAGGACGATTAGAGAGAAATGCTCGTATCAGACTGTCAACGGATGGCTGTGAATTTTATGGTAGGTCATGGAATAAAGAGGAGAACAAACCAAATGAAGATGAGTTACAACAAACTGTGGAAACTATTGATTGATAAGAAGATGAAAAAATCTGATTTGCGCAAGAATGCCAAAATCAGTTCTTCGACATTAGCAAAGCTTACCAACGATGAAAATGTGACTACAGATGTTCTGGTAAAGATTTGTAATGAATTGAAATGCGATGTTTCCAATATTATGGAATTTGTACCGGATGAATCAGGAGATATTGCCGAGTCCTGATTATAGTACAGCAAGTCATATAAGTATAAACTAATGAACACAGCTGAATTACAGTTGAACAGTAATTAGGGAAAGGACTAATGAGATTATGAAAACAAAACGTCTCCCGCCCTATGCGCCTACGTTAATTGAGTCAACAAGGGCAATAGGATATTCTCTTGAGGCGGCTGTAGCTGATATTATTGATAATAGTATTGCAGTGAATGCTACAAATGTTGATATATATTTTTTTCCAGTAGATGGTGCATATATTGCAATTCTTGATAATGGAAATGGCATGAACGAAGAAGAAATCGATATTGCTATGCAATATGGAAGTAAAAATCCTATAGAAGAGAGGGATAAAAATGATTTGGGACGGTTTGGATTGGGATTAAAGACAGCATCTTTATCACAGTGTAGGTGTTTAACTGTTATATCTAAGCAAGGCGAAAAATTAGAGGGACGTCAATGGGATATAGATCATGTTACGGAAGTAGGAGATTGGTCTTTAAACGTTCTTGATGAAGAAGATATTCAGCAAATACCTCAATTTGATGAATTGATAAAATACGAATCAGGAACATTAGTAGTCTGGCAAAAATTAGATCGTCTCAAAGTTGGTGAGATTAATTTTGAACTATCGTTAGGACGTAAAATTGATAGAGTCAGAGATCATCTTTCTCTTGTTTACCACAGATACTTAGCAGGTGAATCAGGAATAACAAAACTTAAACTGTCAATTAATGGTGAAAAAATAAAAGGAGTCGATCCGTTTTTGACGGAGAAAAGCGTTCAAGCCATAGATGATGAAACATTAGTTATTCAGGGCAATAAAATATTAGTACGGCCTTATATTCTTCCTCACATATCCAAGCTGACAATAGATGAAATTAAGATGCTTGGTGGAAAGGATGGACTTCGAAAGCAACAAGGGTTTTATGTGTACAGAAACAAAAGATTGTTGGTCTGGGGTACTTGGTTCAGAATGATGCGGCAAGGAGATTTATCAAAACTTGCCAGAATACGTGTTGATATTCCAAACACGTTAGATGATCTATGGACTTTGGACATAAAAAAATCGTCCGCATTGCCGCCAGCAGAAGTTAGAAAGAATTTAGAAATAATTATTAATCAAATTGCTGAGCGGAGTAAAAGAACGTGGACCTTCAGAGGTAAAAAAGAAGTAAGCGATACTGAAACCCATGTGTGGAATCGCATGAAAAATAAACAGGGAGGATTTTATTATGAAGTTAATCGTGAACATCCACTTGTACAACAAATGATAAAAGTAAATCCCGATATAGAGATGTCACTAAATGTGTTGTTGCAGCAGATTGAGATGGGCTTGCCGCTTAATCAATTATATGTGGATTTGAATAATGATGAACAAATCACTAATGATAATGAGCAGTCAGATGTAGAAATAGTAAAATCACTACAGGAAATGATTACGATGTGTGCTGACAAGCAAGAAAAATGTAATCTGCTTGATGCTATTGCTTGTATTGATCCATATTCGTCACATCTTGATATAGTAGAAAAACTTAAGGAGGAGATTTTGAAGAATGATTAATCCATATGTTGAACAATTAGAAAATATAATCTCCGCATTTGTTAACAATATTTACAAGGAAATTCCGCCTACAGAAGAAGAATTTTTGGAAAAAGCAACTTTGTTAAGAAATGCAAATGCGCCTATTATGCCGGTTTCAGATGATGAATTTGCAGAGATAATTTCTAGACTCAAGCAATCATTAGTTATCCAGATGGATATGGGAGTATATATTAACGATCGTAATAACGGGCATCAGTCCTGGTTGCCTTCAAAGAGAGCTGACTTCGATTTCTTCTTCTGGAACAGATATAAGAAGTATCTGGAAGAAATTAAACATTGGAATCCAAGAGTTACAACAAATCTAGGAAAAGTGTCTGATGAAATATTAGATTTATGTGGCGATCCGTCAGAAGATCATTTTGCAATAAAAGGTCTGGTATTAGGTGATGTGCAATCTGGTAAAACGGCTAACTACACAGCCATTTGTAATAAAGCAGCAGATACGGGTTATCGAATTATTATTGTCTTAGCTGGTATGCAGGAGAATTTGCGTAAGCAAACACAAGAAAGATTGGATGCCGAATGTACCGGAAGAAAGAGCGAATATTATCTAGATCCTAAAGCTGAACAGGGTATAAAGAATCAGCCGGTCGGTGTAGGAAGATACGGAACAGATAAAAAAATCGTTGCATTTACTTCTGTGACTAAAGATTTTGATAGCGGTATTCTTAGAAACAATAATTTGGGCATCGAAAACGTTAATTGTCCTGTTATTTTAGTGGTGAAGAAGAATAAAAGAATTTTAAATAATTTAATCAAATGGCTATCAGATAATAACACGCAAAATGCCGCTGGACAGATTGATCTTCCTCTTATGCTAATTGATGATGAGGCTGACAACGCATCAGTTAATACGAAAGACGAAGATTCTCAGCCTGCTGCAATTAATGACTGTATCAGACGCTTATTGAATTTATTCAGTAAAACTACTTATTTAGGCATTACTGCAACGCCTTTTGCAAATATATTTATTGATCCGGAAAAAGACGATGATCTCTTTCCTGCTGATTTTATCTATGCACTGTCTGCTCCTACTAATTATATTGGCGCTGATAGGATATTTGGTGAAAATTCTGATAGTGATCACATGCTCCAGGAGATTGATATAGAAGAGTTAGAAGCATGCTTCCCTCCGAAACATAAAAAAGACTTTGTGGTAGAAGATTTACCAGAGGATCTATATGAAGCTACATATTATTTCTTGTTGCTAAATGCAATTCGCGACTATAGAGGTGATCTTACAGAACATAGATCTATGATGGTACATATAAGCCTTTATACCAATGTTCAAAATCAGATACAAGAAATGCTGAATGTGTGGTTAGAACAGGTGAAATCGGATGTTCGAAACTATGCTAAATTACCACTTTCTCAAAGTGAAAAAATCAGAAACATAAAAGCAATGCATGCTATTTGGGACAAGTATCATTTGAGCGGGATTGTTGGAATAGAATGGGAAGACTTGCTTAAAAATTATTTGCACAAGGCAATTTCTCCTATTGAAGTTCGTGCGGTAAATATGAAAACTGGTGCAGCGAGCTTAGATTATTTTAATCATAAGAATGATGGTTTACGAGTGATTGCAGTAGGTGGAAATAGTATGTCTAGAGGTTTGACATTAGAGGGCCTTGGCGTAACATATTTTCATCGTAATACAAAGATGTACGATACTTTGTTACAGATGGGTCGTTGGTTCGGATATAGACCAAACTACGGGGATGTTGCAAAGGTATGGATGACACCAGAAGCAATCGATTGGTATGGACAAATTACTAGAGCAACAGCTGAACTTAAGGAAGAAATCTCGAAAATGAGAAACGCGAATCAAACTCCTAGAGACTTTGGTCTGAAAGTTCGACAAGATCCTGGTGCATTAATTGTGACCGCACGAAACAAAATGCGTACAGCAACTAATTTGAAATGTCCCGTTACAGTCTCTGGTAATTTACTTGAGACACCTAGATTAAAAGCATCAAAAAACATTTTGGTTTCAAATGAGACTGCATTCAAGAATTTTGTAAATTCGTTGAGTAGTATTGGAGATAGATTTTTTGATGAAGAGCGTACAAAGGGACATTATTACTGGAAAAATGTTCCTGGGGATAATGTTGCTCAATTATTGCTGGATTTCGAGACAAATCCATGGCATTTGAGTTTCAATGGCAGGGCACTTGCGGAATTTATAGAGAGTCACCATTGGAGTAATGGATGGGATGTAGTATTGATAAAATCTGGAACCGGTATTCCATACAATGAGCCGTTGCAGTGCGGTGATGAAACGTTGGAGACCGAGGGGACAGAAAAAAGAAAAATTTTAGCTGATAAGAAAATGATCAGTGTGAGTGATACTAAGTTGCGTGTTGGAGCCGGTGGATGTACTCGAATTGGATTGACAAAGGATGAAATTCAAGATGCGGAAAAAGCATATAGATCCATACCAGGAAATGAGAATAAGAAAAATATTCCGGACAAAGCATATCTGATAGCCGACAGAGCTCCTATTTTAATGCTACATATAATACAAGCCGATTATTCAAAGTCTGAGAATAAGGATTTGCCTGAATTTTTATTCGCATTAGGAGTTGGCTTTCCTAAAACTAGTGGATCCACTGAAACTGCAAATTATAAGGTTAACTTAATTGAGTTACGAAATTGGGTGGACGTTTATGACAATTATGATGACGATGAGGATATGTAATGAGTGGTAAAGAAAATGAATTAAGAGAAAAATGGAATGCTATTAATTACTATTCTGGTGGAGCATTGAAATTATCTGTAAAGCATCCGCTTGAATGGTATGTTCGATATGCAACACCGGAGCATAGGTCCGTCGTAATATTGAGCCAAAAGGCAATTAAAAAAATAGATTCGTCAAAATGTATCGATGCTGCATGTAACCAGCGGAAGGATGGTAAATATGCAATTTCTTTTACACTGATGGATAGAAAACAGGAAGACGTTTTCATAACAATGGCAGGAGATATTATCGAATATTCTAATGTAGAAACCGATGATATTGCATTGCTTAAAGTATTGCGTAGATATAATGCGTGGTTAAAGTTATTAGATCATAAAAGCAACGCGGTTTTAGGTAGTAACACACAGAAAGGTCTCATTGGAGAGTTGCTATTTTTAAAAGAAAAAATAGAGAATGGAATGTTACCATCGGTTGCTTTAGCTGGATGGGTTGGTTCAGAAGGAGCGGATCAAGATTTTGTGTATGCGGATTGTTGGCATGAAATTAAATCTACAGGGGCTTCGTCTTCAGAGATATCGATTTCTTCTGTTGAGCAATTAGATAGAAATGACGAAGGAGAATTGGTTGTTTATCGTATCGATAAATGTGCACCGGATCAACCGAAATCATTCACGTTATATGGATTGGTTCATGAAGTGATAGAGTTGATTTCACGACACGGCGAAAATCCAGATGAGCTAATATTGAAACTTGGCGCTGCAGGTTATATTGACATGAAAGAATATGATAAACAGCATTTTAGTATGTCATCAAAACAAGTATATACTGTAAACGAATCATTTCCGAGAATACGGAGAGTTGATGTTCCGATAGAAATAACAAATGCTGTTTATCAGATAGATATCCCTAGTATAAAAAGCTGGGAGAAGTAACGAAAATGGGAGGATGTTAGCATGGATTCTACCGAATTTAAAAAAGATTTTATAGAGAGTATAAAAACTGCAGCAGCAGTTACTGGAGAAGGGTCATGTGCATCCTTTGTAGATAATATGGCGCAGTATCTAATTGATGCTGAGGCGTTATCCGATTTCACACCGTCTTTTTATAAAGGCAAAAGTGCACGTAGTAATTATAGAGTAGACGGATATGTATACGATGAATTCGATAATACAATGAATCTTATTATTGCGGATTTTGATGGTAATGATTTGGAACGCCGACTTACCGGAACAGCTGCAAATAAGGATTTTGGCTTGCTTATGAAATTTCTTGATGTAGCATTGACAACTAATTTATACCAAGAAATAGAGATGAGTACACCATGTGCAGACTTAGTAGATCTATTAAGGTATAACAAAAAGGCAATTCGCAAATATCGTTTTCTTGTATTTACCGATGCAGATATGAGTGCCGCTATAAAGACAGTTGAAATTGATGATTATAATTCTATTCCGGTAGAAGGTCAGATTTGGGATATTGATCGTTTGTTCAGAGTCTGCTGTTCAGAGCAAGGTCGTCAGATTATTGAGATTGATTTTAAGGAGTATTGTGGAGAAGGTATTCCATGTATAGAAGCCAGTTCAGCGTCTACAGAACAGTATAGTAGCTATTTGGGAGTAATTCCAGGAACTGTTTTGGCTGATATATATGACAAGTATGGCAGTAAACTTTTGGAGGGAAATGTCAGATCATTCTTATCTACTAAAGTTGCGGTCAATAAGAAAATAAGAGGGACTATCTTGAACAATCCGCAGATGTTTTTTGCGTTTAATAACGGAATATCAGCAACTGCAATGGATGTTGAGATAGAAGATACAAACCATGGAAGATTTATCACCTTTGTTAGAGATTTTCAGATTATTAATGGTGGACAGACGACGGCTTCTATTTCAAATGCAAGATATAAGGACAAAGCAGATTTGTCATCTATTTTCGTGCAAATGAAATTGACTTCAATTGACGAATCAACACCAGAAGAGTCGGACGAGTTGATCAGGAATATTTCTAGATCTTCAAACAGTCAGAATAAGGTTAGTGATGCAGACTTTTTTGCATCTCATCCATTTCACCGTCGTATGGAACAAATATCAAGACACTTATTTGCACCGGCGTCTGAAGGCGCACAGTATGAAACAAAATGGTTTTATGAAAGAGCGAGAGGACAATATCTGCAAGAACAAATGCGCTTGACACCTGCAAAGAAAAAACAATTTGAGTTGCAACACCCTAAAAATAAGGTGATTAAGAAAACAGATCTTGCGAAGGTCCAAAATACATGGAGAGGATTCCCTCAGATTGTAAGTAAAGGTGCGCAGACCAATTTTAATTCGTTTGCAGAGTACATAGATGAGCAATGGAATGCAAATGAGGAGCAATTTAATGAGAGATATTTCCAAACTACGGCAGCGTTGATTCTTTTGTTCCAATATCTAGAGAAGACTATACCAAAACAGTCTTGGTATGGGGGTGGATATCGTGCAAATATCATATATTACACATTGGCACAGTTTAGAAGATTGTTGCATAGTCAATATCAAGGACGGGAACTTGATTTGATGTTGATATGGAATAGGCAGAGCGTGCCCGAACAAGTGGGTACAGTTTTAATCGCATTGGCAGAGCTGGTTCTTCTTCGAATAACTGATCCGTCAAGAAAAGTTGCAAACGTTACTCAGTGGTGTAAGAGAAATGATTGTTGGGAAGATGTGAAGAAGATACATATTGATATTCCTGAAGATATTGAGAATTGTTTAATCACTATCGATGAACAGAAGGCGGCACAGAAATCCGCTAAGAAAGAGCAGAAGGTTGTAAATGAAATTCAGGCTCAGACAACGGTGGTTAATTATCCTGTAGAAATGTGGATGCGACTATCAGAGTTTGTTGTTAGAAATCATATGGTTACACCTACAGATGTATCTGCATTAGCGATTGCATGTAAAATGCCTGCTAAAATACCAAACACTTATCAATGCAAACGCTTACTTGCATTGCTACGCAAAGCCTCCGAAGAAGGCTTTAATACTGAAGTGTAAGATGGAGGAACTATGTTTAATACAATAGATTTGTTTGCGGGTGCCGGGGGATTGAGCCTGGGATTTATGCAAACAAAGAAATTTGATATAAAAGTTGCATATGAATTTAATCCTGCCATGCAGGAAACCTATAAGAAAAATCATCCTGGAGTAGCTGTATTTGGCGATGTTAGAGATGCTAACTATGCAGAAATAAAAGAAAAATATGGCGACATCGATGTTGTGATTGGAGGACCACCTTGTCAGGGATTTTCTAATGCAAATAGGCAAAAGAATCATGCAATTAGCCAGAATAATTCCCTGGTGAAACAGTATATTAGAGCAATCTTGGAGCTAAGACCAAAGGCATTCGTAATGGAAAATGTGAGTATGCTTAGATCAGATGTTCACAGATTCTACTTATGTGAAGATGATCGAGAATTAGTGGATAGCAATGTGATTGAAACAGCTAATACCGAGTTGGTTTTACTTGATGCTGAGTTTATGTTTGATGAAGCAATTAATATTGTGCAGTCTGAGCAAGAACTAGGTCGATATAAATGGGATGTTTTCGATTATCTCGAATTGAACGTTATATATAAAGCATCTAAGAATACAACCAAATTTAAAGACGTATTAGAAAAACATAGATCACGTCTGATAAAAATATCAGAGAAGCACACAGAGGGTGATGAGGATGATTTTATCATTGCCGCTGATAGGGTTGCGTTTAATGCAATGCTTGATTTTTACGGTGGGAAAATAGAAGAATCTCAGATCAAGGAATTAATTGAGCCTGCAATTATGTACCAAAGGATGATAAGTAAGGCACAGGAGATATTTGAAAACGATATTGTGGTTGATAGCTATACCGACAATAAAGGACTAATAGCCAATATACGTTCATATGCCGTTTTTGATTATTTAAAGGCAAAGCTACAGGGGGGCGATGATGACGACGGATATGCTATTTCGGCAGATGTTCTATCCGCAACTCAATTTGGAGCTCCACAAAAAAGAATGCGTTTTGTAGTAATGGGTATCCGTAAAGATATTACAGATGAGGTTAAACTTCCAGAAGGAAAATATAAAGACGGTCCATATAGGACGGTTGAGGACGCGATTAAAGATTTGGAGGATGTTGAGCCGGTCTATAATGTATCCGATGATAAAAGCGGCATAAAGCTACAAGCTGAAACTGATTTAAGTGAGTTGGCGCAGACGCTGCGTGACTCGGAGATATTGCATAATCATATTATAACTAAAACGACACCAACAGCTATGGAACGTTTTAAAGCATTAGATCAGGGACAAAATTTTCATTCCTTATCTGATGAAATGAAAACAAACACGTATACAGATGTTACAAGAACGCAGAATACGATCTATCTTCGCTTAAAATATGATGAGCCATCCGGTACTGTAGTAAATGTGCGTAAATCAATGTGGGTGCATCCAACAAAAGACAGAGCAGTAAGTATAAGAGAAGCAGCTCGTTTGCAGACATTTCCGGATAGCTTCGTTTTTTGTGGGACAAAGGATAAGCAATATCAGCAGGTAGGAAATGCGGTGCCGCCTATAATGGCAAAAGCTATAGCAAAGAAATTGGCTAACCAGCTTAATAAAGCATTATCACAGAAATAAGGAGATACTTATGAGCCGAAGAGCATACTATTTTAATTCTATAAATAACTTCATATTAGAGGATGATGAGCTTGTTCTCGGCCAATTATTGATTCATGATGAGTTTGAAACTACCGATCTCCAAAAGATGGCTTGGAGAACGGAGATTCAAATTTTAAAGGAACAATTAGTCGAGTTTTCTCAAGGTGATATTATTTTCGAATATACCATCCCAAGAATGGGGCGCAGGGTAGATGTGATATGCATAATAGAAGGAATTATTTTTCTCCTAGAGTTTAAGGTAGGAGATAAAGAGTACAAGAAATCTACCACCGATCAGGTGATGGATTATGCGTTGGATTTGAAATACTTTCATGATAAAAGTAGGACTAGGTATCTTGTTCCTATCAATGTTTCAACGAAGGCGGCAGAGAAACAGAATGAATATTACTGTATGGCAGATAATATTCATAACACTCTTTTTTTGTAATGAAAATAATATTGGCAGTACTATTCGAGAAACCATTTCGAGAATTAATACCACGTCGTTATCTGCACTGGAGTGGATAAATTCAAGATACGCTCCGACACCGACCATCATTGAAGCTGCGCAGGCATTGTATAGAAAACATGGTGTCGAAGATATTTCTAGGAATGATGCTGGTGCAAAGAATTTAACAATAACAACAGAGGCAATTTCCAATATAATCGATCAGTGTAAGAAAAACAGCGAAAAAGCTATATGCTTTGTTACAGGAGTCCCTGGTGCTGGAAAAACACTTGCAGGCTTGAATATAGCAAACGAACGTCATCATTTTAATGAAGATGAACATGCTGTTTTTCTTTCAGGAAATGGTCCACTAGTTGATGTTTTGCAAAATGCGCTTGCAATAGATCGTGCGGAGGGAGAAGGCATAACTAAGAAAAATGCCCTTCGAGAAACGAAAGCCTTTATTCAAATTATTCATAAGTTTAGAGATGAGGCTTTGACTACAGATATGGCACCAGTAGAGAAAGTAGCTATTTTTGATGAGGCTCAAAGAGCATGGAACAAAGAGTCTCTCGCTGATTTTATGAAGCGAAAAAAAGGGATCCCCGATTTTAATCAGTCAGAACCTGAATTTTTGATTAGCATTATGGACCGACATAGAGATTGGGCCGTTATAGTTTGTCTTGTAGGTGGTGGACAAGAAATATATAACGGAGAAGCAGGAATTCAGGACTGGTTTGAAACTTTAGCAGATAATTATCCAGACTGGAAGATATATCTGTCGGATAAAATTACAGATACAGAATACGTAGGAAAATCAGATATCTCAACATTATTGAATGGACGAGAGTACCATTGCATTTCTGATTTGCATTTAGGAGTTTCACTGCGCTCATTCAGAAGCGAAAAATTAGCTCTTTTCGTGAAATTGCTGTTGGATGAAAGGGCAGATGATGCCAAAAGTATTTATTATGAGCTTAAACAATCATATCCGATTTTTTTAACAAGAAATTTTGAAATTGCAAAAAAATGGGTAAAAGATAAGGCTCGTGGAACAGAAAGGTATGGGCTTTTAGCAAGCTCAGAAGGAAAAAGACTGCGAGCTGAAGGTATATGGGTTCCGTCAGATATAAATCATGTAGGGTGGTTTTTGAACGGAAAGGATAATGTTAACTCATCATATTATTTAGAGGTGGCAGCATCTGAATTTAAAGTGCAAGGTTTAGAGGTTGATTATGTAATACTAGCATGGGATGCTGATTTTAGATATACGACTGAAGGTTTTGATTATTTCAAGTTTAGAGGTACAAAGTGGAATCATGTCAATCAAGAACAAAGGCAGAGATATCTAAAAAATGCTTATCGAGTTTTGTTAACCAGAGCAAGACAGGGATTGATTATATATGTTCCTGAAGGTTCAGAAGAAGACCCATCAAGAAACAGGGATTATTATGATAGAACTTTTCAATATTTGAAGAGCTCTGGGATGGAAGAAATCTAAGGGGTGATATTTTGAAAGATACAAAATATGAAGATATAAATAAAACATTAGCAGCAGTTGGAAAAGCTGTATTTGTAAAATTTTATTATGATTTCAAAGACTTTTCTGTTCCAAAAGACGAATTGGCTAAAAAGATCCTTTCGGAAAATCCAGGATCGAAGTCAGATAGTCAAAATTTTCGAATTCCAAGAGTGCGACATATATTCGAATTAGGACAAGAAAAGGAAGCATTACGTATTATTATTGAAAGTAAACGCGTAGATCCGAATGCGATAGAAAAAGCTAAAGAGATTTTAGCTAAAGAGACTGTTAGGGAAGATTTTCAAATGGAAAGAGTAGAGGAAAGACAGTTTATCGAACATTTCAATCAAGAAATTCAATACGATACTAGTCTAAGAAAACCACCATTAATAGCAGAACGGTCACAGTACATATATCCTCGCAAACAGTATGAGTCGAAGAATGCTTTGAGACGGGCACAGTATTTGTGTGAAGTAGATAATTCGCATTTTGTTTTTAAACGAAGAAATAGCCCCAACAATTATACAGAGCCACATCATTTGATTCCATTATCTGCTCATCGTGATTTCCCAGGAATTGATTTAGACCGTGAACAAAATATCGTATCGCTTTGTAGTAATTGTCACAATTTATTACATTATGATTTAGAGTACAAAGATGTATTGTATGAACTATATCAACAAAGAAAAGCTCTTTTAGAGGAAATCGGGATAACTATATCATTTGAGCAATTGTTGAGTTATTACTAAACATTTTAACTATGCCACATCTTTTAACGATTATAAAAGGAATGTCGCCACCATGCTACTTGTACTGGTCAAGCTTTTTTGTAATACTTTGTTCGATAAATACCTATATGTAACGAGCTTCCATTGGCGTCAAATAATTATTGTATGAATGAGGGCGAACATAGTTGTACCAATTTATGTATTTCATAGTTAGCTCATCCATCATCTCTACATTTGAAAATGAAGTTACATTATAAAAGTTACTTTTAAAAGTATTATAAAATCTTTCCATAGGAGCATTGTCGTAGGGACAGCCAGCCTTACTCATGCTTTTGGTTATATTGTTATCTTTGCAAAAATTTACAAAATCCCATGATGTAAACTGAGCTTCCTGGTCTGAATGCAGAATTATTTTAGGATATTTTTCCTGTTTTAGTGCTATTTTCAGAGTGTTTATTGCCAAACCGGTATTAATATAATTGCTGTTTAACGAAGCGACAGCAGACCTGTCATACAAATCAATAATTGAACAGTTGTATCTGAATTTTACATTTGGCTGGCGCATATATGTGAAATCTGTGCACCATACTTTGTTCTTGCAGTCGACAGTAAAATTCTGGTTTAAGAGATTGTCAAAGATTTTATTCTTTTTGCCTGCTTTATAGCCTGGCTTGGAGTGCATAATGACAGCACATAAGTTCAAAAATATGTGCTAAGCGTTCGTGATATTATCGTCAATAAATCGATATACCACTAATCGATTTCCTTCGCGAAGAATGCCGCTGCTTTTTTTAGAAAAGCAATTTCCTTATCTTTCTCGTTAAGAATCTGATTTAATCTTCTAATCTCCCTGGCTTCATTAGATTCAGGTGTAGTGTTGGTGGTATAAATGCATTCTTTCTTATACTGATTAACCCATTGGCTAACAGTACTCTTTGCAATATTATAATCAGCAGCTATTTGGACTGTTGACTTATCTTTAGCCATATATGCTTTGACCACTTCTTTTTTAAAATCATCGCTATAATGTATTGACATAGTAATGTCCTCCTTGTTTGAGTAATATTATAATATATTATTC
>ENA-OPWY01000542-OPWY01000542.1-human-gut-metagenome-genome-assembly--contig:-NODE-542-length-21591-cov-4.055349_pt1 | contig 21591 bp, 12 predicted proteins | sample MGYA00241515_ERZ502022 | MGnify/ENA primary metagenome ERZ502022 (study PRJEB25962, sample SAMEA2043045) | human gut metagenome | biome: human gut; feature: human-associated habitat; material: faeces...
GTGAAAGTCCTTTGTTTTCGGTCAAAAAAAGAAGGGACTAAGCCAGAATGCCTTGATTTTCAAGGTCTTTCTGATTTAGTCCTATTATCGCACAATAATCCTTGACGATGATGCAGTTGATTTTGCCAGATTTAATATCCTCCATCATCCGCTTAAAGCCCGGACGTTCAAAGTTGGTTCCTGTGTAGCCATCATCAGCGTACTCTTCGACCAAATGCAGTCCTGGCCGTTCTGCTGCAAAATCCCGAATCAGTTCTCTCTGATTGCCGATGCTGTTGCTCTCAGCCTTGTCGCCATCCTCGATGGACAATCTCAGATAGGCCGCTGCCCGTATGTCTTTATTCTTTTCCTTGTAAAAAAACAAAGCCATTAAACCTCCCGTCTCCACGCATATTGCATGGTAAAATCCAGAAAGTTAATGGCTTTTGATTGCACTATTCACTTAACCCGTCTGTATTTTACCAAGCTGTGACACGAAAATCAAGCTGCTGCGCACATTTTTATGAAATTTGTTTTTCTCAGTGTTTTCCCATGCTCTGCAGCAGGCAATCCCACAGTTCGCTGCCTTCTGGCCGGAACGATTCATATACAGTAATGCCCTTGATGACGGCTTTTCTGTGATGCTTAGGCTCCGTATGCTCCTGCTTTGGCTTTTCATCAAATCGTTCTTTCTGCTTCATGGAAATCAATCCCCCTTTACTAATATGAATTCAGAAAGGCATTGGGGGATACAGTGTTTGAAAAAATTACATAAAATTTTGAAAAGTGTATCCTGCGTCGGGGCTTCGGATTCATATTTATAGAAGCATCTTTTTTGATGGGCCTGCGGAATACAGTAAAACGCTGGGGTTTTTCTCTCTTAGCGCAAGATTCGCCCATAGCCGCTCAAAACTCACTTTCGTGGTTTTTCCCGGCTGGCAATCTTGATGGGGATTCCGTTCCCCATTCCCACGGTACGCACAAAATCTCAGATTTTTGCTGTCTGGCTCCACACAAACGTGTTCGCAGCCGAACGCCTACGGCTTATCGGGAGTTGCTCTGCAACTATAAAATGCAGGAGGATTATGCTATGGCTCGACCAAAGAAAGAGAAATCACTTCATAGGGGGAAACGAGTTTACATCCGTTTCACAGAATTGGAATATGAGCTGGTAGCCGGATACGCTAAAGATGCCGGATACCCGATTGGTACTTTTGTACGCAAACAGGCTCTCCGCGAAAAGCTGGAAGTCAATTATAATATCGTTGCCGATCTGGGAGAGATTCAGAATTTGACGGTGCAGGCCGCAGGCATCGGGAACAATCTCAACCAGATTGCCCGCTATTTCCACGGCGGCGGTCTGGCTTCACGCGGAATGTTGGAAGAACTGAAAAAGTGTATTGCGGAAATCCGTGAACTGCGGCAGGAAATCGTTCAGCTTGGAGGTGTATATCGTGGCAATTCTAAAACACATCGCAAGTAAAAATGCCAATTACGGGAGTGCCATCGACTATTTGAAATACCAGCATGATGAGTTTCATCTGGTTCCCGTTCTGGATGAAAACGGGAATATGCTGCTTCGGGAAGAATTTTATCTTGACGGTTTAAACTGCAATCCCGAAACCTTCGACCTTGAATGTGAACTGTTAAACCAGCAGCACCATAAGAACAACACCTATGATGAAATCAAAAGCCACCACTACATTATCAGCCATGACCCCAGAGATAACGCCGACCACGATTTAACAGGAGAACGTGCGCAGGCCATCGGCATGGAATATGCAAAGGCAAATTTTCCGGGGCATCAGACTTTGGTCTGCACCCATACAGATGGCAATAACGGAACAGGCAACATCCATACCCACATCATAATCAACAGCCTGCGCAAATTCGATATAGAGCCTCAGACCTACACCGAACGGCCAATCGACTGCAAGGCTGGATACAAGCACCACCTTACCAAAGACTATTTGAAGCACCTGCAAAAATCTTTGATGGATATTTGCCAGCGCGAAGGGCTGCATCAGGTCGATCTGCTCTCCCCTGCTGCGGATAAAATCACACAGCAGGAGTACCATGCGCAGCGGCGTGGGCAACTGAATCTGGACATTGCAAACATGGAACTTCTGGGCGATGGCATCACCCCCATGCACACCACCTTTGAAACAAACAAAGAAAAAATCCGCAATGCCATTTCTGACATTGCGGAACGTGCCACATCTTTTGAGGAATTTCAACGGTTATTAAAAGCGGAATACGGAATTTTGGTAAAAGACCATCGTGGACGATTCAGCTATCTTCCTGCTGACCGACAGAAATTTATTTCTGCCCGCGCTCTCGGTTCTAATTATGACCGCGACAGGCTTCTCCGCATTTTTGCAGAAAATGCGCGAAACAAAGAACGGAACAATCCTCATTGGGCAGCAGATGATCCTATGGCTATTTTGTTCATTAAGTCCGACCTGCGCCTTGTGGTTGACTTGCAGACCTGCGTAAAAGCACAGCAGAGCCGCGCCTATGCGCAGAAAGTCAAGATTTCCAATTTGCAGCAGATGGCACGAACAGTCGCTTATGTGCAGGAACATGGATACGATTCTTACGAAAAACTCTCCGATACCACTGACGCCATTCAATCTAAAATGGCAAAAGCCCGAAGTGATGCCAAATTCACCGAAGCAAAATTGAAAAAAGTCAATGAGCAGATTCGTTATTTAGGCCAGTATCTTTCTACAAAATCAGTCTATGGTGATTTCTTGAAATCCGGCAATAAGAAATCTTTCCGTCAGGCTCATGCAGAGGATATTGCCAAATATGAAGAAGCCCTCCGCATCCTAAAGCAGCACACCCCAGATGGAAGGTTCCCGACCATGAAAGACCTCCGGGCTGAAAAGGAGCAGCTTACCATTCAGAAAGATGCCCAGTATGACACCTACCACTATTTCAAAGATTACCACAGGGAACTCCAGACTGTATGTGCCAATGTAGATAACATTCTGGGAACAGAACGAGAAGCACGGCGCGAACAGCAGCAATCCCGAAAGAACGAACACTCTCTATAAAACAAAAAGCCAGCCCTGGTCTTTCCTGCGAAAGACTAGGGCTGACCCTTTTCTACCATATTACTCTTAGAACAGGATTTGAACTGTCGCATCCTGAATCAAATCAATGAACTGCTCTTTCGTTATAACTTCTTTGCGGCAAATAATCGACTTATCCGCTTGCTGCCGTGTATAAGTCAGTTTTCTATCATCGTGGCGAAGCTGCCGCACCGCATCCAAAGTCAAGGCGCCCTCACGATACATCTGACACAAAATAAAGTCATTTGACTTAAAGGCCACCGAAATCGGAGAATCCAGCGCAGGAGTAAATTCAGAATTTCCCGTTAAGATACGCTCTGCATTCGTTTGGAACTCATGCGCATCCGTATCCTGCGTATAGATTGTCAGGCTGTCCACTCCATCATGATACCACGCGAATATTTCAGCAAGGATCGTCAACGAGATTTCTCCCGCATTCTTTTTAAGAGTGCGACCCGTTGACAGCGTTCTTCCATGAATCGGCCATTCATCGTACAGCCGGTTCATCCATTCCTCTGCGGAAGGCAAATCAATCAGATCTTCGGTTTTTACTTTTCTGCGAAGGAAGCGCATCAACTCTGACACACGCGATACCGCAGCTTCAACGATGTAGTACAGGTTCACATCTTCATCATTGACAAAAGCACCGTACTTTGTTTCATCAATCCAACGAATAGGATACCCTTGTGCCTGAAGCTGCTCAACATAGGTGCTTCTGTATGTAGAATCCTCAATTTCCTCCATTACCCACTTTGGTATCAGAATCAAATCGTATATGCTGAGGATTCCATCAGATGGATAACTTCTCTGGCTCAACTCGTGCATAAATGCCAGTGATGAGTTATCCATAAGTGCTATTTTGGTTTCCCCAGCATATTCTTTATACTCTGGTATATTAAGCATCGGCCTCTCCCGTCAGCATTTTAAATTCACTTAAAACCGTTTTCAGAAATGCTTCATTGTCTTTATGGTATTCCACTTCCGGCTCATTGCGAATCGTCTTATTGATTTTCTCTTGCAGCGGACTTACATTTACTACATACGAAGGCCGTACAAGGGAATCATCCAATCCCAAATCGCGGAATCTGTGTGCAATGTCTTCAACCTGCACATCAAAGTTTTCCTTAACTTCTTCCGCAATAGCCGTATTCCCATTCTTTACTGCACTTTCATACAGAGAAATCAGCACCGCCTTATAGGGAGCTTGGAAAGCGTTCATGCACTGAAACGCTTTTGCTTGGAACTCCATATCCTTTAAGCCCTCAAAATACGGCATAAGGTTTCCCAGAAGCATAAGCGCAGCAAAGTATTCTGCTTTTCGTTCTTCCATCAGGATTTCGGATTCAATCAAATGGTCAAAAGAAACTTCATCAAACAATAGATGATAAATCTCATGCCACGCAGTAAAATACTGATTTGCTCTCGGAAGTGCCGTATTTATCAAGGGGATTCGTTTTCCATCCCGAACAAAAATCGCTCCGCTCAAATAGTGATTATCAATCGGCAGCTGTATCAAACCATACGGTCTTAAAATCTGTAACGCCAACTGTATCGGAGAATTTATCTGCATCGGATTGTATTTTGACCAGATAAGCGAAGCACTCTGCTTCATCTGTTCCTCAATGACTTCGTTCCTTTTGATAACTTCATCTAAGTTGGCTGCTGTAATTCGCTCACTCATAGCCTTCCGCCTTTAATAATAAACACTGCAAAGGTTTAGAATATCCTGCAACAGATCGTACTCTATCTTTGCCTTATCATTCATCTGATAATCAATCGGCGCATTCTGCGAGTACACGGCATCTACACTTTGCACCCTCGGTGAAAATCCCATCAAGGTATCCGGGTCAATGCTCAAACTGGTAAGAATTTTATTCAAATGCTTATCGAATGTACTTTTACTATCTATCTCGCCATTCAAAATCTTATCTAAAGTAGGGCGAGAAATCTCTGTTTTCTTGCAGAACGATACTTTTGAGAATCCATTGCTGCGAATATAGTCCTTTAATTTTGTCCCTGTCAGTTTTCTCATTTCAAAAAGTTCATCAAAACGCATTTTTCATCTCTCCCTTCTGCTATTATTATATACCATCAGCTTCGGGAAATCAATCGTGATGTAAAAAAGTTTTTTACATTTTTGATTCTAACGCAAAAAAGATGGCCTCCTTTTTCGGGAAGCCATCTCAACGATATTACGGTATTTTAACTTTTTCGGCTTCTTTCCTGCTCCTGCTGCGGCGCATTGCCTTTTTGTCGCCGCTCAGCCTGCTTAATATGCAGCCGATCAAGCACCGACCATCTGCCGCCAATGCGCCGGGGCTTTTTCGGTGCATTGTTGACGCAGCCATCTATCATATTGTAGTTTTGCTCTGTGCCGGATTCTTTGGCGCGTTCCGCTGTACCGTTTTCAAAGAACTTCTGATGGTGCAGCAGTTCAGGCTTTGGGCCTTGTAAAAAAGCACTCATCTTTCTGGTAGCTTCTCCATCGAAACCTAAAGCTGTCTGCGTCACAAAGGCTCCACTCTCGTGAAGAATAATGCTCGGCGGTGGATTCTTCGTTTGTTCACTTCTCATCTGAACAAACCGCTGACCATCGACCTCTACTTCATCCGATACCAGCCATGTTCCTTTTTGCCCTGCCACCTGATAGCCGCCCTCATCAAGAATCAGGTATGTGCCGCTCTGGGGCTTTGGGAAAAAGCCGTTGAATCTCACCAGCCTATCCTTATCAACATAGAAAAAAGAGGTTTTGCCTGCCGCAGTCAATCCGATGACATCACTGACCCCAAATTTTCTAATTTTGAATTTGTCCGGGTTAATGCTTTCCATCTTTTTACGAATTGCTTCCTCGCTCATTCCTCGCGTAGCCGTACCGGAATAGCCCGTACCATAATTGTCTGCGGTTATCATAAAGCCATGCTGAATCTGGTATTCATAGCTGCGGCAGCGATACTCACGGTTTTTATCAGAATTGTCGATCTGGTAAATCACAAATATATCTGAACTCATTTTCCTATATCATCCTCCGGCCTATGCCATTCTAGTTCCAGCCCCTTGAACTGCTGCTCATTCAACTGCTGCATCTTCTGGATCGTCTGCTGAACCAGTACAGCCATCTCCGCATCCTCTGCCACAAGCGGCTGGGCTTCCGTCAACACCTGAATCGTATCTTTGAGTGTCGGCTGCTCAAACATCGCCATCAGCATCAATTCCAGTTCATCAAAGCGTACATTGCTCATAACTCCATCCCTTTCTTTTTCGCTTTCTTCGGCTTGTCCTGTTCCTGTGCAGGCTGCTCCTGCTTCTTTGCTTTCAGACTGCGCAGGGCATCCAGAACAGACTTTTTCGTACTGCCGCGTTCCTGCTCCTTACTCTGCTGCCGCACTGCCATCAGTTTTTCCATATCGGAGATTGCCTGCTGCACCAGCTTATCATCCCTGAAATAGTTGATGGAGTTGATGTTCTCGCGCTGCACTTTATCGTTCACGACCAATTCATACATTCCAACAAAGCCGCCATCTTCCTCGATGCAGAATCCAATGCACTTGTCAGCATTCATCCGTTCGGACGGAATCTTGTCGTAGGCTTCCAATGCTTCTTCCATTGTCAGATGGTCGTGAAACTCTCCAGCAAACGTGAACTCCAAACACTCCGCGACATAAAAGCTGAGCGTTTCTTCCGGCGCAGGTCTTTCTGCGGCGAGTTTTTCTTTCAAAACTCCTGCCTGCTGTTCAGCCACCGTATCAGCCTGTTCCCGCAGTTCTGCCGCGTCCATGATCCTGCCCTGTGCTGCATCACAGCCAAACTCTGCCAACAGCTCCGTCATAGCCTCCTGCACAGGCTTATCTCCATCCGTTTCAAGGACACCGCCATCCCGTTCCGTGAAGTCCTTATTATATAAGGTATAGTCGAAGCCATCGTCACAGGTCTGAATGTGAAAATAGGCATCCGGCAATTCGTATGCCAACTCCACATCCTGCACGGCTAACGCCCCCTGCAACGGCTGGACAACATGATTCTGGATATACGGGTTATCCCAGCCCGGAACTGTTTTGTAGTCCTCTACGATGGTATCAAGGCCGTTCTTGCACTGTAAAACATCCAGTGAACCCGGCAGCGGATCAGGATTTTTCTCCACACCCAAGGCTTTCATGTAATGGTACGGAAGTGCCTGATAGTGCGACATTGCATCGTCGAGATTTCCGAACCGCTCGATTTTCAAAGGCGCGGCCTGCAAATTTTCGACCACATAGAACTGCTTTACGAAAGGCTGTTCCTGTTCCGGTTTTTTCTGCACATCCAGTTCTTCCCGGTACATCGTTACAAAGCCATCCAGAATTGCCGGATGGCTGTCAACCACCCAATCCGTGCGGAAGGTCATGCGGTCTGCATCGTGTTCCGGGGTGCTGACCTGCTCTGCCCATTCCTTATTGCTGTGAGAAAAGCGGCCATCATAGCTTTTATGGTGCAGAGTGTTCGCCAGGATATAGCCCACACGTTCCATGCCGTACTGCCGCACCACCTGATCAACTGCACCATCGCCAAGGTACATTCCGTCATAGTTGTCCGCAATCGCTTCATGGATTGCCTGCTTGCACTCGCTGTTCAGCCGATAGGATGTACGGTATAAATCCACTTCGTCATTTTCTTTGGCATAGCTGAACGGCTCATAGTAAACAGGCACATCCGAATAGTTCTGTGCGCTGTTGTCCGGCACAGGCGCAGCCTTTTCAATGATCTCCGATACCACATCTTCTTTTTTCGGCATATTCCATTTTTCAGAGAAGTATTTCTGCACGGCCTCCTGAAAATCTTCATCGAAGCCGTTCCACAAATCCTCCGCTACCAACTTGCCCTGCTCATTGACTGCAACACAAGCCGCCATGTCACCGTGTTCCTCATGCTCCAGCAGGAAGAACTTCTCGCCGCCAATCTCCGTTTCATCAATGGCGTACCATGTGCCGATATGCCCCTCCACTGCGATATGGTAGGAATCGCCGTGGATCAGTGCATTGTTTTTCTGCTGCTGTTCCTCCATAAACTCTCGCACGGTCAACTCTGCGCCTGTGAAGTTCAGCCCTTCCTCACCCAGTTCCAGCCGCCCCTCTGCGCCAAGGTCAAGTTCTTCGGCCATCAGAACAGATGCCGCATGGTTCACCACCACCGTTTTTTCCACTGTAATGGGCTGGCCTGGGTCATAGTCCGAACCGCGCAGATCATAGCGATATAAGCCCTCCGGCACATCTTCATCCCGCAGTCGGCCATTGCTGAAAAGACCCGGCTTATCAAAGATTTCGATTTCCTGCAGTTCTTCGTTCAAAAGGTTTTCTTTCTGCAAATCCAGATTCCTTTCCTTGAAAAAATCCGGCAGTTCTGCAAATCCAATGCTGTCCACATAATAGGCTTTGACTGTACTGCCATCATTGAGTACCACCACGTCGCTGACCGACAGCGAATGACCCGTAAAATCTGCCGGACGCTGGATATTGAACCGTTCATAAATGCCATCCAGCGTGTCCTTTTCCGTAAGCGGCGCGGTATAGATCAGGTCATAATCTGCACGGGAAACCGTTATGCCTTTCTTCTGCACATAGTCCAATCCCATGAAGCGGTAGTCGTGTTCCGGGTCACGGGCAGTGATCTGATAAATACCGAACTGCTTTTCGCTGCCATACAGCAGCACATTTTCCTGTTCTGTCATGTTCCGCTCCTGCTCCAAATCTACTATTGCAATCTGGAAGGTATCACTTCCACGCTCGATTTCCTCTCGTGCTGTGACAAGAATCGGCCACGGGCTGATGCGGACAAGATAAATCTGCTTACCCTCGTCATACAGTCGCAGAGCCTGTTCACGGTTTATCACTGTCAGCTGAAAATCCGGGCGCGCATACTCGACGTCTGCATAATCTTCCCGCTGTTCCAATAGAATCGCATCCCATGCGTCTACCTTAATGCCGAAAATGCCATCGTGCTGCTCGATTTTCTCTTGGCTTACATAATCGCCTGCCGTGCCATCACGGAACAGCGGATAAATCCTCTCACCCAGCCGATGCCATTCCCGTGCGCCCTCTTTCGTCAGCGGCAGCACATCATCTTTCCGGTAGCCATAGTCGTGCATTTCGGAAAGACCAATCATCCCATCCGGGAGATTTTCGATTTTCTCCTGCGCATCGCACATCAGGCGGTTGACTTCTTCTTTGTCATCCTCGGCCAGTGCCGCCGCCAGACCGTTCACCAATTCTTCCGTTGCAGCCCGGTCATCCAGCTTGAAAGCAAAATTCACAATGAGGTTGCGCTGCTCATCATCGAAAATTGCTTTTTCCTGCTCCTTGTCGGCAATCAGCTTTTCCGCATACTGCATCGCGGTCATGCGCACTGCACTCCTTTCTGCCACCGCCGTTTCCAGCTTTTCCAAAAAGTCGGCTGCGGTCAATCGAATCGTATCCATCGAATCTTTCAGTTCCTTCATCTCCTTGCCGCTGGCCCAGCTTGCCACATACGGAAACGAATAATCGGACGTATCAATGCCCAGAGCCGAGCAAACCGTAAATGCAATGCTTTCGGCTTCGGTTTCCTTCGTAAGCCGGTCTTTTTCCTCGCCGTTCTGCTTCATGAAATCGCTGTTATGCAGCATCGCATGAGCAACCTCATGGATCATCGTCTTTATGGTCTGGCTCTCGCCCATGCCGGCCTGAATGCAGATTTCTTTGTCTGCATCACTGTAATAGCCTTTGGCATTCCCTTTGATTTCATCAAACCGCATCGGCACAGGCGATACCTGCTCGATTGCCGCCGTAAGCAGCGCATAGTCTTTGACACTGGCCGTCAGTTCGTTCACTTCCAGCGACGGAATCGGTTCCCCATCGGTCTGTGAAACATCAAAAACTGTCGTCACACGGAAACGCGGAACCACATACTCCACACGTTCCATTTCCGGTTCACCGTTTTCGTTCAGCACAGCCAGGCCCGTATCCTTGTCGATTTTCTCGCGTTCCTCGACCTCCTTAATGGGAGCCGGAGCAATGATCTGGATGCCCTTTTCTCCTTTTTTGACGTAGCGGTTAAACTTGTTTTTCCATGCGTTAAACCCTGCCACCAGTGTGGCATCAGGCCGCTGCATAGCGATCAACAGCGTATTGTTGAAGCTGTAATTGTGGAATTTTGCCATCGTGCGCAGGTACGTCGTGTACATTTCCGAAGTGAAAATGTCCTTTACGCCCTGCTCCAACCGTTCCGTGATTTCTTTCATCTGCTGTTTACGGTCAACTGCCATGCAAGCCCTCCTTTTTCTTGACCCATCGTGTTTTCAACTGACGCGGATATTGGTCGGTTTGTTTCGGTGCTTTTGCACCGTTCCATTCCAATCCTCCGGCTCTGCCCTCACAGGTGTAGCCGGCAGCTTTCAGAGAACTGCCATTCTCCGTGTCCAGAATGTAGGTGACAACTTTGTTGTAGCCCATGGCCCGTGCTGCACGATATGCCGCCGCATACAAAATACTGCAAGCATTCGGCGTTCCATTCGTACATAGACGGTTGACTTCCAGCGTGTAGCCATCGTCCAGCCGCCGTGCCACGGGTCTGCCGCAGATGGCAACCCCCACCAATGCGCCATTGTCCGATACGCCAATGGAGAACTTATGTCCTCGCGTCGGTTTATGGTGGCGGTGATGCTGCTGCACAAATGCGTTTGCCGTTTTCAAATTGATCGGTGTTAATGTCAGCAAATGCCCTCCTTCAAAAAAAATACCCCGCCAGACAAAACTGACGGGGCTGCTCTCATTTACAGTTCCATATCGTGACTTTTCCGCTTCTGGGATTTCTGCGGTTCTGCGCTGCGCTCTGCCTGTTTTGCATGAAGCTGCGTCAGCACAGAGGGTTTCCGCACATTGTCCGCAGTGCGCTCTGCAACGCGGCCTGCATAGTTCACAGGCTGGCGCGGCCTGTCTGCAACTTCGGTTTCGGCTGCATTCTCGTCCACTCCCAGCGCATCCTCACTGTCCTTTTCATCCATGTTGAGCAGAGAGTTCAGCTCCGCAAGGCGCGCAGATTTTTCAGCCAGTTCCGCTTCCTGCGCAAAGGGACGTTTGGCTTCTACCTTTGCCTGCGCCAACTGCTGTTCCAAGGTTTCCAGTCTGCGTTCCACCTGCGGCAGCGTTCTTTCAATGCCTGCCAGCGCATTGGTAACGCGCAGAATGTTACCCTGCGGGTCTTTGCCGACTTCCATCGAGTAGTTCCATGCACCCTTGATGGACAGGCGGAACACCTTATCGAAGTTGTCAAACCGGGAATGCAGTTCAAACGCACCGTAGCTGCCGATTCTGCCCTCGGTGCCTGCCGCTTTCAAAGCCTTGCAAGTCTCGATAATGGCTGCACCTGCTTCCTTGCGTTCGCTGTATACCTTACCGCTGATTTCCATAGCGAAGTGGTCTTTGTCCTGCGCCAGAAGCGGTTTTGCCGCTTCCATATCGGTTTTCAGTGCTTCAATCTGACCCTGTGCCACAGCGATTTCTCGCGGATAGCGGCGTGCAATATCCGATTCCAAGCTATAAATCTGACTGGTGTGATTGGCTTTCAGCAGTTTCAGTTTGCTGACCTGAATATCCAAGTCCATCTTTTCCTTGATGTAGGGATTGCCCGTTGCCAGTGCCTTGATTTCGGCATAGGACAGCGCGGTATCGTCCACATCATCGCAGGCACGGACAGGCGACTTGGATGTCATAATCTGGCTTATAAACTTCTGTTTATTTTCCAGAATCTGCCACATATACGAATCAAACGTATTTTCAGTGACGTAACGATAGATTTTTACCTGCTTATTCCGGTTTCCCTGCCGTAGAATACGTCCTTCCTGCTGTTCTAGGTCAGACGGCTTCCACGGGCAATCCAGATGATGCAGGGCAATCAGCCGATCCTGAATATTGGTTCCTGCGCCAAGTTTCGGCGTAGACCCCATCAGGATACGAACTTGTCCGGCGCGCACCTTTGCAAACAGGTCAGCCTTTTTGGTTTCCGTGTTGTACTCGTGAATAAACGCCACTTCTTCACGGGGAACACCTTTCGCCACCAGCTTCTCCCGCACATCATCATAGACGTTGAATGTACCATCGGCTTTTGGTGTCGATAAATCGCAAAAAATCAACTGTGTTCCCTTGTCCGACGCAGATTCTTCCCAAACCTTGAACGCATTGTCCACACAGCGATTGACCTTGCTCTCCGGCTCGTCCGGCAACATCTCGTTCATAAGTCTCTGGTCGAGTGCCAGTTTTCGGCCATCGTTGGTGATCTTGAGCATATTATCGAATCTCGGATTCACATTACCGTTGCGTACAGCCTCGGCACGGTCTGCAAAGGAACTCACCATTTCTTCCTGTGTCTCGCTCGGTTTCAGCACTTCGTTGATGTACTCCGCTTTCGGCACAGGCAGGTTCAGCATATCCGCCGTCTGCACGTCTGCCGATTCCTTGAACAAGGAAATCAGTTCCGGCAGATTAAAGAACCGGGCAAAGCGTGTTTTCGCGCGATAGCCCGTTCCCTCCGGGGAAAGCTCGATTGCCGTGACGGTTTCACCAAAGGATGCCGCCCAATCATCGAAGTGGCTCAGTCCCATTTTCTGCAGCGTGTCATACTGGAGATACCGCATAATGGTGTACAGTTCCACCATCGAGTTGCTGACCGGGGTTCCGGTTGCAAAGGTCACGCCCTTGCCACCTGTCAGTTCGTCCAAGTACTGACACTTCGCAAACATATCGCTGGACTTCTGTGCATCGGTCTGGGCGATACCTGCGATATTTCGCATTTTTGTGTAGAGGAACATATTTTTATAGAAATGTGACTCGTCCACAAACAGACGGTCAACACCCAGTTCCTCAAATGTAACCACATCATCCTTTCTCGTCTGGTCGTTCAGCTTTTGCAGCTTTGCTTCCAGTGTTTTCTTTGTTTTTTCCATCTGCTTGACCGTAAAACTGCGGCTGTCCTCACTCCGGGCATCTGCCAGAGCCAACGTAATATCGTCGATCTGACGCTCCACAATGGCTTTCTGCCGTTCTGGGGAAAGCGGCACTCGTTCAAACTGCGAGTGTCCGATCACAATGGCATCGTAATCACCTGTTGCAATGCGGGAGCAGAACTGCTTACGATTGCTGGGTTCAAAGTCCTTTTTCGTTGCCACCAACACATTCGCATTGGGATAGAGCCGCAGGAAGTCTGCGCCCCACTGCTCTGTGAGGTGGTTCGGCACCACATAGAGGTTTTTCTGCGATAAGCCCAGCCTGCGGCTTTCCATGCCGGCAGCGATCATCTGGAAGGTCTTGCCTGCTCCCACGCAATGCGCCAGCAGCGTATTGTTACCGTACAGAATGTGCGCCACCGCATTTTTCTGGTGCGGCATCAGGGAGATTTCCGGGGTCATGCCCTCAAAACGAATATGGCTGCCATCGTACTCACGGGGACGAATCGCATTGAAAATCCGATTATAGGTCGCACACAAATCCTCGCGGCGGTCTAAATCCTTGAAAATCCACTGCTTAAACGCTTCCCGAATGGATTCCTGTGCCTGCTGTGCAAGCATGGTTTCCTGCTTATTCAGCACACGGTGGTCGCCATCCGCATCGTGAATCGTATCGTAGATTTTGGTATCCCGGAGGTTCAGTGCATCTTCCAGCAGCTTATAGCCGTTGACGCGCAGGGTTCCGTAAGTATTGGTGACAAGCGGATTGCCGCGATCCAGCGACTTGCCCGAAATGTTCCATGCACCTGAAATTTCGGAATAGGTTGCTTTAATGTCAATACCAGCATAGTAGTTCGGTGTTTTGAACACTTCCTTCATAAACTGCGTGATGTACTCCGGCTTCACCCAGTTCGCACCCAGCCGTACTTCAATTTCTGAAGCATCCAAATCCTTGGGCTGTACCCGTTTCAGGTAGTCCACATTGATCTGATACTCTGCATGGTTTGCAGCAAAGGTTTCTGCTGTGGCCAGTTTTTCACGAACATTGCCTGACAGGTATTCATCCGAGGTTTCCCACTGCTGTGTTACAGGATTTCGGAAAATCACACCTGCCAGTTCATCCGTGATCTCCTGTTCCGGTTTACCGCAGAGCTGCACCATAAACGGCACATCCACCTTTGCTTTTTCTCCAATGGAAAGTGCCAGGGCTTCGCTGGGCGTGTCCACTGAGGTAACAGGTTCCGGCTTACGAATGGTGCGCTTTGTAAAAATATCGGCCAGCCGTTTGAGATTCTTCTCCTCATCCAGAATTTCCAGCGATGCCAGCAGACAATAACTGCTGTCCTGTCGGAACGCCCGCTTGTTGGCGGTGCTGTTGATCAGGCCATACTGCGCCTTAAATGCGGTGTATTGCTGTTTCAGTTCATTCTGCAAAAGCTGTACTTCCGCATCCGAGCCATCATGCAGCTGACAATCCAACAGTTTTCGGGTGGTTTCTCGCAGAGCGATCATGCCCAGCACTCGCTCTGCGGTCACGGCAGGCAGTTCCACCTTGTTCATAAAAGAATTTTCGCGGTAGTAAATCTGCCCATCTACGTTCGTAAAGCTGAAATTCTTCACGCTGGGGTCTGCCGGGATAGGTTCTTCCTGCACATCCAGTTCATCGTCGGAGATTTCCGGCTCCGTGATGGTAGCCTGGATGTTGCCGACTGCCTCTTTTAACTGCTTAGCAAGGTCTGCTCCCTCGATGGGCTTGACTGTGGTTTCCTGTTTGCCGTACTGAGTACTTTCGGTGGTGATCTCCCCCAGCACCATCTCAGGATGCTGCGCAAAATACTGGTTAATGGAGTAGCCTTCCGGTGTTTCGCCAAGGTCTACCCAGTCAGCCCGTTCCATCGCTGCACGGTCACGCTTTTGCAGGAACAGAATGTCAGCAACCACGCTGGTGTTGGCATTGCGCTGGAACGCATTGTTCGGCAGACGAATCGCACCGACCAGATCAGCGCGGTTGGCAAGGTATTCACGGACAGAGGAATCCTTCTTATCCATCGTACCGCTGGACGTTACCACCGCTACCACGCCGCCCGGACGCACAAGGTCAAGGCTCTTGGCGATAAAATAATCGTGGATGAGGAAATTGTGGCGGTCATACCGCTTATCCGGTACTTTGTAATTACCAAACGGTACGTTACCCACAACACAGTCAAAGAAGCTGTCCGGGAACTGCATTGTTTCAAAGCCCTGCACCACAATCTTGTTTTTCTGGTACAACTGCTGTGCAATGCGGCCTGAAATGCTGTCCAGCTCCACACCGTACATCCGAATCTTTTCCATGCTGTCCGGCACCAGACCCATGAAATTGCCGACACCACAGGACGGTTCCAGCACATTGCCTTTGGACAATCCCATATTGCCCAGAGCTTCATACATTGCCTTGATGACCGTAGGAGAAGTGTAGAAAGCATTCAGCGTGGATGCCCGCGCTTCGCTGTACTCATCTGCCGGGAGCAGAGATTTCAGTTCCGCATACTCCTTTGCCCAGTCCGCATTCTTCTCGTCGAACGCCTGCGGAATGCCGCCCCAGCCGACATACCGGGAGAGAACTTCCTGTTCTTCTGCGGTTGCCTGCCGCTGTTCTGCATCCAGCGTTTGCAGCAGCCGGATGGCTTCGATGTTTGCTTTGAATTTTGTCTTGGCTCCTCCTGCGCCGAGATCATCGTCCGTAATACGGAAGTTCATAGGCTCCTGTTTCGGCTGTGCAGGCTGTTCCGTTTCGGCTCCACTGTCCAGCGGAAGGTTGTGCTGCCGCCGTGCATGGTTGACCTCTTCCGGGGTCATAGGCTTGCTGGTAAGAGGCTTCACAGCATCATCTGCCGCTGAACGATGGATGGCATCTGTCCGGGTCTGCACATCCGCGATCAGCTGCATCTGTTCCGGCGGGAAGTCGGGATTCAGCAGTTCTTCCAACTCGCCGCCTGCTTCTGCCACCGAATAGATCACATCCATCTGCTCCGGGGAGAAATCCTCGTAGGCCACACCCGCATTGTGCAGAGCCGTAAAGACTGTGATTTCAACCGCTTCTTCCATCGGTACATCTGCCTGTTCGTACAGATGCCGAATGTACTCCAGCTGTTCCGTTCGGAAAATCGGATACCGGACTTCTTTTGCAAGGATCATGTCCTGCAAACTGACCGTTCCATTTCCAAAGTCCACCGAATCCACACGGAACTCTCTATCGTCCAGTTCGATGGTGGTATTAACAGGCAGATATTCCTCTCTGCGGAAGTATTTCGTTTGGGCATGGGTTCCATCTTCCTGCTGGCCGGACAGATAGACGTTCTCCCCTTGCTTCCAGAGCTTCATTGCCTGTGAAACCCACTGTTCACGCGGAAAACCAGATACCTCAACCTTGCCGAGTGCGGTTTCCTTTTCCAACAGTTTGCTGCCAAGCAGTTCCGAAACGCGCTTTGCATCCTCGCCGTAGAACTCGAAGTTACCGTACTGCTCATAACCGACCAGCGCATCCGGGTAACGCTCTTTCAGCGCGTTATACTCGTTGGCGGCATCCAGTGGCAGGGGCTGCAAGGTCGGCTCAACGGACTTTTCTTCCGCTGCATACGGAACCATCATGCCGCGCACCCACTGCGGTGCGTCCTTGCTATCCTGATACAGTGCAACGGCATCCCGTCTGTCCGTAATAACGTCCTGATAGGTGCGCTGGAAAATATCTTCTTGAATCCACTCTCCGAAGTGCGCCCATGTGTCGCTAGCCTCGGAGTAAACAGCATTTTCCACCTCGCCGGAATCAAACAAATCCTCGATTTTCTCACGGATCAGATTTTCCGCTTCTTCCTCGGTGGTATCGCGATCACGCAGCAGCGGATAGATTTCGCTGCGCTCTACCTTTTCCAGCAGCGTGTACAGACATTCTTTATAGATGCTGCGGCTGTCTTTCTGGGTATGGTCTGCATCCAGTTTCAGGAAATCGTTCAGCGGATTCTTCGCCAGCGTTTCGCTATATGACGGTAACGGAATGACCCGGCCAGCCACCGCCGAATTTTCCATATCTTTCAGATAAACGTCATGAGCATTGGAACGCTCAATGCGGTACAGATGGTTATTGTCCAAATACAGAAAACTGCCGTTTTCTCTGCTGTACATTTGCTTGGGCTGATTTTCAAACGATTCTACTGCTTTTGCATCTTCTCTCGTTTGACGAACAACCGCCTTTGCATCATTCAGACTGTTAAACGGCCCTGTTTCTGCTGTACCTGTTCCCGTTTCTTCGTCATAATTGTAATGGTTATAGAACTTGCCATCGGGATATTGCAGAATTGCAATATCCTCGATATATCCTGCCTGCATCATCACCGTTGACTGATACCGCGCAACAACTTTTGCCTTTTGGGAGTTCTCAACCGCTGCGGCGGTTGACTGCTCTTTCGATTGCGGCTCCTGCTCCATAAAGTCAAACATGGACATCTGTCCCTGTTCAGGAACCGCAATCTCAACAGCCTGCTTCTTTTCCGGGAAAATCGTGTACGTCCCCTCAACATACTGGTGCAGGATAGAGAGGGATTCTGCCTTGCGCTCATATTCTTCCGAATCCAGCGGTACAGACAGCAGTGCATTGTCCATCTGCTCCAGCAGTTCCACCGCCTGTTCAGGGTCTGCCAGCTTTTCGACGAGAGCCTTTCGGCCTTCTTCATGGTAAAGATCTTGTGGGAAAGGACGTTCCACTTCGTTTGGCAGATGATGATAGAAGCCCATCACACGCATTGCCATCTGTTCCCGTTCATAAGCAGTCATCCGGGAGTAGTCTGCCGACTTCAAATACTCACTGTCACGAATAAGCTGGTCGATCCGGCCTGCGGCCTGATTCCAGTTCAGATGAACACTGGCATACGGATTCCCGTATGAGCCACGCTCCAAAGCAATACCTCTGCTATCGTGATCTTCGTGAGAATCATCTGCCCCGCAGAGTGCATGGCTGCTGCCACCGATTCCGTAATGGTCTTTCAGGAAGTCTGCCCGCTCTTTCTTGTCCTCATGATTCAGGAAGAACGAATAGATTGCCAGCCGACTGTCCGAATAATTGCTGCCTCGTGTGAAATAAGCGTTTATTTCATCTTCCGTGATGAACTTCTTATACTCATTCCAGTGAAAGCCATCCCGCGCCGAGTAGTTCTGATAAGGCTTTGCAAACTGCTGGAACAGAGCTGCCACTTTATCCGGCTTATAAAAGTGCATCCGCATCAGGTCTTTATCTTCGGCGTAGGCTTCCCCCAGCGCAGATAATCTGTCGTTTAGGTCAGTCAGAAAATCCGTATCATCCAGCAAGCCTGCCAGCCTGTCTGTCAGTTCCGGGAAACCGCCCCTGAAGATTGCTGTATCCTGAAACACTGCTTCGGCAACACCGTCTGCCAAGTCACGTTCCATATAAGCCAACGTCTGCGCGTGTTCCTGCAAAGCATTCTGCCGTGCAGCATCCAGAACCGCCTGCGGAGCATACTCACCCTGCCGGAGCAGTTCATGGATACGATTGCTCACATCCTCCCAGGATAAAAACGCATTGGCAAGCGTACCGCCCTTTGCCGTGCTGCCTACTGCAATACGCAGCCCTAAATCATCGAACCAGACTGCATACTTTGCGCCGTCAATTTCAAAGCCTTTGCCGCCCGTACCATATTCGTTTTTCACGAACTCCGTGTATTCTTCCGGGGTTTTCTCAACCATGAAATTGTAGATCAGACGCAGCTGGCCCTTGCTGCGGTTGCTGCCCGTGCGCAGGATTTCATCGACCACTTCAGGATCAAGTGCAATTTCATCCGCATACCGCGCCTGGATTGGTGCTTCAATGGCGCGGATCTGCTGTTCCACGGTGGGAAGATCAGGAAAAGAAAAAGCAGAGGTAATTTCTTCCTCTGCTTCGCTCAAATCCTGTTCCGTTGTTGTTTCAGTTAATTGTACACCAATTCCTTCAAGACGATCTCCTCTGCCATCGCCGTCAGGCTGTTCTGATGTGCTGCCCATGCCAGCGGGTCCTTCTCCTTGCTCGGTGCCGGAAACTTCTCGTTCAGGCTGTCCAACAGGGATTCCACCCGGCTCTCCGCTGCTTCCTCGATCTGCGCCAGATGCTGGTTCAGCCTGCCGCTCATCAGCATACTCTGATACCAGTTCTTGCGGTTCTCTTTCAGGTACGTCCTGCGCAGCATCCCGTACTTCCCGATGGTCTGCGGCTCGTCCTTCACGGCCAGATTCGGGAACAGATAATCTCCCTTGCGGTAATACGTCAACTCCATTTTCTTGTCCTCCTTTGGTCGTGTTTTCTTCAGTTTCGTGCTTTAATGCATTAAAGTCCGTATTGGTATTATACAAGCTGTCAACGGATTTTTCAAGCTGCTGCGTGATTTCTTTTTTGTAAATTTTCCGCATCTCTCGGCCAATGTCAAAAAGAACCGCTTCGCACTGTTCGGAAACCGCGTTGCCAAGGAACGACAGCACCGGCAGCTTGTTGAAATCCACGATGCGGATAAAGTCATCATCGTCCAGCACATCCATAGGCTCCTGCCCGCAACGCCGGGAAAGCGTATAGAAAATACTGTTAGTCATCAATTCCCGGAAGCGGACGCGGATGTTATCTTCGTCCAGTTCTTCCAGAAACGTATCCGCCACCTCATAGGCCAAACCGTCCATCGCTTCATCCAGATTGTCGGCGGTCAACTGCTGCGCCAGTTCCAGCAGGGCAGCGTTCATACTGACTGTCTGGGATAAACCATAGATATCTGCCAAATGGTCTAGGATAATCTGCTCATGCTCGTGGCTGTCCAGATTCCATAAAAGCGGTGTTTTTCCGCCGCGCACCAGATGAGTGTCAGCAATATCGAACACATACCGCAGCTTGGTACGCGGTCCGGTATCATCCAGAAGCGCGATGCCTTTTGCGCCACGGTTGACCCATCGGCTCATTTTCTGATTCCAGAGTTCCATTTCTGCGCAGGCGGTTGCATCGGGCCGCTGCGCGTGGATCAGGAGCGTATCGGTGAACGAATAGCGGTACAGCCGCGCCGCCACATCCAGATAGCTCATCCAGTCCTGTGGCGAATTACTGACATACCGGGCGTTCTGCTGCGCCAATTCTCGAATATCGTTAATCTGTGGCAAGGGTCAAACCTCCTTTACGTTTTCGTTTTCATCGGTGTTTTAGGAAATTCCAGGCTGTACTGTGCGCGGCCATCTTCGACGCGCATCACAAGGTCAGCGGCGAATGTCTTATCTTTTTTCGCGGAATAAAAGTCTTTTACATGGGTGCGGCCTTTCTTCAAAAGGTCTACCGCCATCTTCTTGTCCAGCGTTTTTCTCATGTTGGACAAGTATCTGCTTTCTTTCCAAAGGGCGAATTTACAGCTGCGGTCTGCACAACAAAAGCTGAGCTTACTCTCATGTACAGGGTTTCCGCAGACCGGGCAGTTTCCTACGCTTACCTTATTATGATGGGGAGCTGCCGCGACGGTAGGAATCTGCCGGAGGTCAGCCAGCATCTTATCGAGCAGTCCATGGATGCCCTGCATAAAATCATGGGGCTTGATCTCACCGCGCTCCATCCGCAGCAGGTCATTTTCCCACTCAGCTGTCATGCTGGCGGATTTCAGGTAGTCCGGGATATTGCGGATTGCGGCTACACCGTCCTCCGTGGGAATCATCTGCTTGCCTTTACGCTGCACATAGCCGGAGGATACCAGCTTTTCCAGAATCGCAGCGCGCGTTGCAGGGGTTCCCAGACCTTTCTTCTCAGTGTCCTTTTCAAATTCCTTGTTGCCTGCTGTTTCCATGGCCGACAGCAGGGTATCTTCGGTGTAGACTTTCGGCGGTGAAGTAAAGCCCTGCTTTTTCTCTGCCCGTACCACCGGAATAACCATCCCCTGTTCCAGATTGTTCGGAAGTGACGCATCCTTGTTCTCCTCCGGCTCCACAAGCGGAACAGGTTTTGCCGTATAACCGGGCTGCAGAACATCCTTATATTTTGCCGTGAAGTTTCTGCCCTGGCAGCACACTGTTACCAGCACATCCTCATAGATGAACGGCGGCTGCACAGCCTGCACCAGTTTCCAGATGATAAGCGAAAGAATCTTCTGCTTGGTTTCGGACAGCTTTTCCTTATCACACTTTGCACCCTGCATAGTCGGCAGGATCGCATGATGGTCTGTGACCTTGCTGTTGTCAATAACGCAGCTTACGCCTGCCGCCGCGTCATCTAAGGCTAGCACCAGAGATTCCACCGTCTTGCGCATATCCTCGGTCACGAACTGGCTGTCCGTTCTGGGATACGTCACCAGCTTTTCTTCATACAGTTCCTGCAGCATATCCAGTGTTTTCTGAGCGGTGTATCCGAAATAACGGTTCGCCTCTCTCTGCAGACTGGTCAGATCATAAAGTTTCGGCGGTGAAATTCGTTTCTGTGCCTTTTTCACTTTTGTAACCATTGCCTCTGTCCCATCACAAAGTTTTCTTAATTCGTCTGCTTCTGCTTCAGACTGGATATTTTCTGAAGTTACCGTAAGTTTCCCATCTGACAGGGAAACCTTG
>ENA-OPWY01000558-OPWY01000558.1-human-gut-metagenome-genome-assembly--contig:-NODE-558-length-21316-cov-2.654626_pt1 | contig 21316 bp, 10 predicted proteins | sample MGYA00241515_ERZ502022 | MGnify/ENA primary metagenome ERZ502022 (study PRJEB25962, sample SAMEA2043045) | human gut metagenome | biome: human gut; feature: human-associated habitat; material: faeces...
CGGCAGCCGCGGACATGCTCAGGGAAACGGCGGCCGGACCGGCCTCCTATGAAGGCCCGCTGCCCACACCGGAAGAAATGTGCGCTACGCTCAACCAGTATGTCATCGGTCAGGACTACGCCAAAAAAGTGCTTTCCGTAGCCGTGTACAACCACTACATGCGCCTGCGCCAAAGTGCTGTCATGCTGGACGACAAGTCCCTGGACGATGTGGAAATTGAAAAATCCAACATTCTGCTGGCCGGCCCCACCGGCTCAGGAAAAACCCTGCTGGCGAAAACGCTGGCGAAAATGCTCAACGTCCCATTCTGCATTGTGGACGCCACCACGCTGACGGAAGCCGGTTACGTAGGGGAAGATGTGGAAAACATCATCCTGCGCCTGCTCCAGGCTGCCAACTTTGACGTAGCGAAAGCGGAACAAGGCATCATCTACGTAGATGAAATCGACAAAATCGGACGCAAAACACAGAATGTCTCCGTCACGAGGGACGTCTCCGGGGAAGGCGTGCAGCAGGCTCTGCTGAAAATCATTGAAGGCACCATCTGCAATGTTCCTCCCACCGGAGGCCGCAAGCACCCGCAACAGGAATACATCCGCGTCAATACGGAAAAAATCCTCTTCATTGTGGGCGGCGCTTTCGTCGGGCTGGAAGACATCATCCGCAAACGCCTCGGCGCCACCCAGATGGGATTCGGAGCCATCACGGAACAACGTGACCGCAAGGAATACTCGGAAGAGGAAATACTGGCACAGGCCATGCCGGAAGACCTCTTCTCCTTCGGCATGATTCCGGAATTCGTGGGACGCCTGCCCATCTTCTGTCCGCTCTCCAAGCTGGATGAAAGCCAGCTCGTCCGCCTTCTTACGGAACCCAAAAATGCCCTGGTCAAGCAATATTCCAAACTGCTCGCCATGTACGGCGCCAAACTGGACGTGCTGCCGGACGCCCTGAAAGCCATGGCCGCCGAAGCCATGAAACGCGGCACGGGAGCCCGCGCTCTGCGTTCCATCTTTGAAACCCTCATGCTGGACGTCATGTACACAGTGCCCAGCATGAAAAATGCGGACACCGTTACCATTACCAGGGAAACGGTTACCGGCAACAAGCCGGCCCAAATCCACCAGGCATCCTAACCTCCCCTCCCTGTTCTTCCTCCATGCCGGAATCCCTTACCGTTCTGGGAATAGAATCCTCCTGTGATGAAACGGCAGTCGCCATCCTGCGTTCTGCCGGAGAGGAAAAAGCTCCGGAAATACTCTCCTCCGTCATCTCCTCCCAAATTGCCATTCACCGCCAGCACGGCGGCGTAGTGCCGGAACTGGCTTCCCGCAACCATTCAGCGGATCTTCCCGGAATCATCCGGACCGCGTGCCGCGAAGCCGGAACAGCTCCTGCGGACATTGACGTCTTCGGCGCTACGGGAGGCCCCGGCCTGGTAGCTGCGCTTCTGGTAGGCAACAGCACGGCCAAGGCTCTGGCTCTGGCGGCGGGCAGGCCCTTCGTCTCCGTCAATCATCTGGAAGGCCATCTGCTTTCCCCCTTCCTCAAACGCCCCGGCGGTCCCGTTCCCCATCTGGGCATGGTCGTTTCCGGAGGCCACACCCTTTTTGTGGATGTGCGCGGCGTAGGGAACTACCGCCTGCTGGGCCGCTCTCTGGACGACGCAGCAGGGGAAGCCTTTGACAAGGTAGGCAAAATGCTAGGCCTTCCCTATCCCGGAGGGCCGGAAATCGACCGCTTGGCGGCGGAAGGCGACCCGGAAGCCTTTTCTTTCCCCCGTGCCCTGATGAAAGAGCATACAGCCAACGTATCTTTCTCCGGCCTGAAAACGGCCGTTCTCTATACACTGCCCAAAATTACGAAAAACGGCGATCCTCACGGCCTGCCCCGGCAAACTCTGCGCGACCTCTGCGCTTCTTTCCAGCGGGCCGTGACGGACGTCCTGATTCACAAGGCGCTGAAAGCCTTGCGCGCCTCCGGTCACCGCACCCTTTCCATCTCCGGGGGCGTCTCCTGCAACAGGGAGCTGCGTTCCCGCCTGAAAACCGCCTGTGACCGTGAAAAAGTGGAACTGGTTCTCCCGGACTTCGACCTGACGACGGATAATGCCGCCATGATCGCTTATGTCACCTGTCTCAAAGCCCGCAGAGGACTGTTCCACTCTCTGGATGAAGACGTTGACCCCAATCTTAAATTGACGGAGGATTTAAACAGATCCAAACATTCAACACATTCCTGATAAATATATTATACATGGACTCCCTGTATTTGCGGCATAAAGCTGAAAAAATGTTCATGTTTTCATTGACATCCCGCATCTAAAAACGTAACATAGCGTCCGCTTTTCGTCAGGCAACACGGGAGGATGCTATTTATCCGCTAGAACCGCAGGTTTGGGCGGATTTACGACTTCTCTAGGAGCAGCGAAAGGCGGAAGAAGTCTATGCTTCTGTAGCTCAGGGGTAGAGCGCATCCTTGGTAAGGATGAGGTCGCGGGTTCAATTCCCGCCAGAAGCTCCATCTTCAAGCTAGACCCATAGCAGCCCAAACCTAAACATAATATTATGGCTAAAGAGCAATTCCAGCGCAACAAGCCCCACGTGAACGTGGGCACCATCGGTCACGTTGACCACGGCAAAACCTCCCTTACCGCCGCCATTACTTCAGTGCTCGCTAAGAAGGGTTTCGCCGAAGCACGCGGCTATGATCAGATTGACGCCGCCCCCGAAGAACGCGAACGCGGCATCACCATCTCCACGGCTCACGTTGAATACGAAACGGAAAACCGCCACTATGCCCACGTTGACTGCCCCGGACACGCCGACTATGTGAAAAACATGATCACCGGCGCTGCCCAGATGGACGGCGCCATCCTTGTGGTTGCCGCTTCCGACGGCCCGATGCCGCAGACCCGCGAACACATCCTCCTTGCCCGCCAGGTGGGCGTTCCCGCCATTGTCGTTTACATGAACAAGTGCGACCTGGTTGACGATCCCGACCTTCTTGAACTCGTGGAAATGGAAATCCGCGAACTTCTCAACGAATACGAATTCCCGGGCGACGACACCCCCATTATCAAGGGTTCCGCCGTTAAGGCTCTGGAAGGCGATGCCGCTGCCGAAGATTCCATCATGGAACTTATGGCCGCCGTTGACTCCTACATCCCGCAGCCCGAACGCCCTGTGGACCAGCCCTTCCTCATGCCTGTGGAAGACGTATTCTCCATCTCCGGCCGCGGTACCGTGGCTACCGGCCGTATCGAACGCGGCGTCATCAAGAAGATGGAAGAAGTGGAAATCATCGGCATCAAGGACACCCAGAAAACCGCCGTTACGGACATCGAAATGTTCCGTAAGCTGCTTGACGAAGGCCAGGCCGGCGACAACGTTGGTCTGCTTCTCCGCGGCCTGAAGAAGGAAGACATCGAACGCGGCCAGGTAATCATCAAGCCCGGCACTGTGAAGCCCCACAAGAACTTCAAGGCTGAAGTTTACGTCCTGACCAAGGAAGAAGGCGGCCGTCACACTCCGTTCTTCAACAACTACCGCCCGCAGTTCTACTTCCGTACAACGGACGTGACCGGTTGCTGCACCCTTCCCGAAGGCGTGGAAATGGTGATGCCCGGCGACAACGTCAACCTGGAAGTCCAGCTCATCACTCCGATCGCCATGGAAAAAGCCATGCGATTCGCTATCCGCGAAGGCGGCCGCACCGTGGGTGCTGGTCGTATCAGCGAAATCCTTGACTAAGTTCCTCGGGAACTTGTAGAGGAATCTACATCAGGTTTAATGAGGGGGCCTCCCCGCAGGCCCCCTCATTTCCCACGAAAGAAGAGACTCCAACAGGTCAGTAGTTCAATTGGTAGAGCGTTGGTCTCCAAAACCAAAAGTTGGGGGTTCGAGTCCCTCCTGACCTGCCACTTCTTTCCAAATACACCACCCCACCTTGAAGCATGTTTCGCAAGATTTCTCAATTCATCGCCGAAGTTAAGGGCGAACTTAAGAAGACGACCTGGCCCTGGGAAAGCGACCCCAAGGTGAAAGGTTTCAAAAAATTCCGCGAACTCTGGGGTTCCACTCTCGTCGTACTGATTGCCATGGTATTCCTTGGCGCGTTTGTTGCATCGTTCGACATCTTTCTTCACAGCGTGGTCAACTATCTCATCCAGTTGGCAATCTAGTTTTACTCTCCCCACTTCTTTCTCCGATCATGCCCAGTACCCCAGAGCCTCACGAACAATGGTATGTCCTTCACGTCCTCTCCGGACAGGAAAACAGCGTTCGTGACCGCATCATCCGCAAGGCGAAAGACGCCGAGCTTTCCGACTTCATTTACCGGGTGGAAGTCCCCACGGAACTTATTTCCGAAGTGCGCAACGGCAAAAAAACGGAACGTCACAGCAAACTCTTTCCCGGGTATGTTTATGCCAACATGTACCTGCTGGAAGCGGACGGCACCCTGAACAAGGACCTTTGGTACTTTATCCAGCAAATTGACGGTGTTATCAGCATTGCCGGCTCCCGCAACTCCCCCCTCCCCATGCGCAAGCGCGAGGTGGAAGACCTTCTGCCCCTGTTGGATGCGGAAGCCGTCGCCGCCCGTCCCAAGGTGGAATTCGCCGTCGGCGACCCTGTGCGCGTGTGCGAAGGCCCGTTCCAGAGCCAGGAAGGCACCATCGAAGAAATCGACCCGGAAAAGGGCAAGCTGCGTGTCAGCGTCTCCATTTTTGGCCGTGCCACGCCTGTGGACTTGGAATACTGGCAGGTGGAAAAAGCCTGAATCTTCTTTGCGTCTCCCCCCATCAGCCCCCTTCCCGTTTATTTTTTCCGCTAACAAAGCAAAACCATGGCAAAAGAAATAACCAAAATCATCAAGCTCCAGATCAATGCCGGAGCCGCTAACCCCTCCCCGCCCGTGGGTCCGGCACTTGGTCAGGCCGGTGTAAACATCATGGCATTCTGCAAGGAGTTCAACGCCGCCACGCAAAAGCAGGCCGGCGATCTCCTGCCGACCGTCATCACGGTTTACAAGGACAAGTCATTTTCTTTCATCACCAAGCAGCCCCCGGGCAGCGTGCTTCTCAAGAAAGCCGCAGGCATCGCCTCCGGCTCCGGCGAACCGAACAAAAAGAAAGTCGCCACCCTTTCCAAGGCCAAGCTGATGGAAGTTGTCAACACCAAACTCCCTGACCTCAACACGAAAGACCCTGAACGCGCCGCCCGCATTCTTGCCGGCCAGGCTCGCCAGATGGGCATTGAAGTTGAAGGTATGTAACACTCACCGCAGGAGGATTAAACCAGTCCGAACGCACTGCCAAATACACACATGTCTACCAAACGCAGCAAGCGATATCAAGAAGCAGCCAAGCTTGTTATCCCTAACAAGAACTACAGCATCACGGAAGCCGTGGAAACCATGAAATCCTTCCCGGCACCGAAATTCGACCCGACCGTCACCGTCTCCTTCCACCTGACTGTGGACCCCCGCAAATCCGACCAGATGGTTCGCGGCAGCGTTTCCCTGCCTAACGGCACGGGTAAAAACGTCCGCGTCCTCGTCTTCGCTCAGGGCGATGCCGCCAAGGCCGCCCAGGAAGCCGGAGCCGAATTCGTGGGGTTTGAAGATCTCATCAAGAAAGTCCAGGGAGGATTTGTTGACTTTGATACGGCCATTGCCACCCCCGACGCCATGACGGAGGTTCGCAAGGTTGCCCGTGTACTGGGTCCGCGCGGCCTGATGCCCAACCCGAAAACCGGTACCGTCACGGACGATACGGCCAAGGCTGTGAAGGAAGTGAAGGCCGGCCGCGTTGACTACAAGGTTGACAAGAACGCCAATATCTCCGCCGCTGTAGGCAAGCTGTCTTTCTCCAACGAAAGCATCGCCGAAAACATCGCTGCCCTGATTGATTCCGTCGTCAAGGCCCGCCCGGCTTCCGCCAAGGGCGCCTACATTGAATCTGTCACCGTTTCATGCGCCATGTGCCCCGGTCTGCCGGTTGACACCGCTTCCATCGCCAAACTGTAACCCGAACCGATTTAGCACACCATGAATCCTGACAAGCGTATCATCATTGACGACCTGACCGCTCGCGTCAACGCCTCCCCGTTCCTGATCGTCGTGGACTACACCTCGATCACCGTGCCTGAGTTCACCAATCTGCGTTCCGCCCTGGCCGCCTGCGGCGCTCAGTGCCACGTAGCCAAGAACAACTTCATGCGCACGGCTCTGACGGATGCCGGTCTTCCCGACATCGGAGAACACCTCGTCGGCCAGACCGCTTTCGTGACCGGCGCGTCCGACGTAGCAGGCGCCGCCAAGGCCATCAACACCTTTGCCAAGGCTTCCAAGAAAGCCGAATACAAGGTGGCGATCCTGGATGGAGCCATTCTTTCCGCGGACGAAATCCGTGCCATCGGCGAACTGCCTCCCCGCGATCAGTTGCTTGCCAAACTCCTTGGCACCATCAACGCGGCCGGTTCCGCTCTTGCCCGAGTTATTCAGGCATATGTGGACAAAGAAAACGGCGGCAGCGAAGAACCCGCCGCCTAATACCAACCCCTTGACCGGACGGTCCGGTTGCACTCTAGCCAAATGTGTGAAAACTGGACCCGACTCTCCTACAGGTTCCTTGTCGGAACTCCGGCCGGAGAACTGAAATGCCAAGTTGGCTCTTGGCGCGACTCGAAACCAAACTAGAAAATAATACAATGGCTGATATTAACAAAATCGCTGAAGAACTCGGCACCCTTACCATCTTGGAAGCTGCCGACCTCGTCAAGCTCCTGGAAGAAAAGTGGGGCGTTTCCGCCGCTGCTCCCGTAGCTGCCGCCGGCGCTGCCGCCGCTCCTGCCGAAGCTGAAGAAGAGAAGACCGAATTCAACGTCGTCCTGACGGAAGCCGGCGCCAACAAGATCGCCGTAATTAAGGCCGTCCGCGAAGTGAAGGCCGGTCTCGGCCTGGTGGACGCCAAGAAACTGGTTGAAGGCACTCCCGCCGTCATCCTGGAAGCAGTCTCCAAGGACGAAGCTAACGCCGCCAAGGCCAAGCTGGAAGAAGCTGGCGCCAAGGTAGACGTCAAGTAAGCTTTTTACTTCCCGCGCAACAGGAGAAAAGCCGTTTTTCTCCTGTTGCGCTTCCTCGTCTTCACATCCCGCGTGACCGACTAGAGGCCTTTTATTTCGTAAAACGCTTCCAGTCGGTTCCGTCCCCCAGGGAAAGAACCGCCCAACCCGGCATCCGGGTTCTTTAGGATGCAAACCATAACATCTCCGCCACAGCAGCCCATGTCAAAGCGACTCTACTTCGGGAATATCAAGGAAGTCATCGAACCTCCGAACCTTATTGAGATTCAACTTCAATCATACTTCGATTTTCTACAACAGGACACGCCGGCCGCGGCTAGGAAAAACATCGGGTTACAAGGCGTTCTGAAGGAAATCTTTCCTATCAAGAGCTATGACGAAAACATTGAGCTCGACTTCGTCTCCTATGACATTGAACAGCCGAAGATGAGCGATTACGAGGCCATCCGCGCGGGGGAAACCTACAGCGCCGCCCTTCAAGTCACCTTCAAGCTCAAATCCGACAACGAGTCCAAGGAAGAAACGGTCTATATGGGAGAACTCCCCATGATGACCAACCGCGGCACCTTTGTCATCAACGGTGCCGAACGCGTCATCGTGTCCCAGCTCCACCGTTCCCCGGGCATTTGTTTTGAAAGCGCCCAGCACCTGAACGGAAAACTGCTCCACTCCTTCCGCATCATCCCGGATCGGGGCTCCTGGCTGGAGGTTCAGTTTGACACCAACGACCTGCTTTACGTTTACCTTGATCGCCGCCGCCGCCGCCGCAAATTCCTTGCGACGACGTTTATGCGCTACCTGGGCTTCAAAACGGACCGCGACATCGTCAGCCAGTTCTACAACATCCGCACGCTTCCCCTGAGCGAAGACATGACGGAAGAAGATCTGCACAACCTTGTGGCTGTGGACACGATCAAGGACAAGGATCTGGTTCTTGCCAAGGCTTTCGAACAGCTCAATATGGGTGTGGTTCGCCAGCTCCTCCAGTTCGGCATCAAGAAAATCGACGTCATTGACCAGAGCGAGGACGACGTGCTGATTAAAACCCTGAAGAAGGATCCCGCTCACGACGAAGAATCCGCCCTCAAGGAAATCTACAAACGCCTGCGTCCCGGAGATCCCGCTACTGCCGCTCAGGCACGCACCCTGCTTAAGAGGCTTTTTGACGATCCCAAGAAATACGACCTCACCCGCGTGGGGCGCTACAAAATCAACCAGAAACTCGGACTGGACACCAGTCTGGACCAGCGCCTGATGACGGCGGAAGATTTCCTGGCCGCCCTCAAATACCTCCTGCGTCTCAAGAAGGGCGAAGGCATGGTGGACGACATCGACCACCTGGGCAGCCGCCGCGTACGTGCCGTAGGCGAACTCATGGCCAATCAGTGCCGCGTAGGCCTCGCCCGCACCGAACGCCTGGTCAAGGAACGCATGACCCTCATTGACCAGAACATTGAAGGCGTCACGCCCAGCAAACTTATCAATCCGAAGGCCCTCAGCGCCGTCGTGCGCGATTTCTTCGGCCGCTCCCAGCTCTCCCAATTCATGGATCAGATCAACCCCCTTGCGGAGTTGACGCACAAGCGCCGTCTTTCCGCCTTGGGGCCCGGCGGCCTGAACCGTGACCGGGCCGGTTTTGAAGTCCGGGACGTGCATCCCTCCCACTACGGGCGCATTTGCCCCATTGAAACGCCGGAAGGCCCCAACATCGGCCTGATCAACTCCATGTGCACCTACGCCCGCATCAATGAATTCGGGTTCATTGAAACGCCTTACCGCAAGGTGGAAAACGGCCGGGTCACCAATACCATCGAATACGTCACCGCCGATCAGGAAGAAGGCTATCTCATCGCCCAGGCCAACAACCCGCTGGACGAACAGGGCAACTTCACGACCTCCCGCGTAACCGCCCGTGAAAAAGGCGAATTCATCGAAGTGGATCCGGCAGACGTGCATTACATGGACGTTTCTCCCAAGCAGCTCGTTTCCATCGCCGCCGGTCTTATCCCCTTCCTGGAACATGACGACGCCAACCGCGCCCTGATGGGTTCCAACATGCAGCGCCAGGGCGTGCCTCTGATGGTAGCGGAATCTCCATACGTGGGAACCGGCATTGAAGGCAAGTGCGCCAGAGACTCCCGTTCCGTCGTTCTGGCGGAAGCGGACGGCATCGTGGCCTCCGCCACGGCTGAAGTCATCATCACCACGAAAGACGGGGAACTGCCCGTGCGCCCGGAAGTGTTCCTGTCCGATCCCGACAGTGTGCGCACGGACCGCGACAATGGCGTTTACGTCTATCCCCTGCGCAAGTTCATGCGTTCCAATGCCGGAACCTGCATCAACCAGCGTCCGATCGTGCGCCGCGGCGACAAAATCAAAACCGGCGACGTGCTGGCGGACGGACCGAACACGGACCAGGGCGAACTGGCCCTCGGCCGCAACGTTCTGGTAGCCTATATGCCGTGGAACGGCTACAACTTTGAAGACGCTATTGTCATCTCCGAAAAAACCGTGAAGGAAGACACCTTCACCTCCATCCACATCTCCGAGTTTGAAGTGCAGGCCCGTGATACCAAGCTGGGCCCGGAAGAAATCACCCGTGATATCCCGAACGCCGGTGATGAAGCCCTGAAAAACCTGGACCATGACGGAGTCATCCGCATCGGCGCGGAAGTGAAGCCCGGCGACATTCTCGTCGGCAAAATCACGCCTAAATCGGAAACGGAACTGGCCCCGGAAGAACGTCTCCTTCGCGCCATCTTCGGTGAAAAGGCCGCGGAAGTGAAAGATACATCCCTCCGCGTTCCCTCCGGCTGCACCGGCATTGTGATGGACGTGCGCATTTCTTCCACAGGCTCCGGCCACCACCGCGGCGACCTCGTCGTGGACAGCGCGGAGAAGAAAAAGCAGTTCAAGAAAATCAACGACGAACACAAGAAGAAGAAAGAGCAGCTTATTGACCAGTTGACCAAGAAGCTCTCCGACATTCTTCTGGGCGAAAAAATCCCGTTGGACGTCGTCAACGAACAGACCGGTGAAATCATCATCCCGGCCAACCGGAAAATCACCAAGACCCTGCTGCGCAAGCTGGCCCTGGTTCACGACCACATCGAAATCGAGCCCAGCCCGATCCGCAACAAGATTCTGGAAATCATCACCTCCTTTGAAGGCCGCTTTACGGAACTGGATGACGAACGGGAACACCGACTGGATCAGATGGAATCCGGAGACGAATCCGAACCCGGCGGACTGAAAGAAGTCAAAGTATACATCGCCGCCAAGCGCAAGCTCGGTGTGGGTGACAAGATGGCCGGCCGCCACGGCAACAAGGGCGTTGTCGCCAAGATCGTTCCGGAACAGGATATGCCTTTCCTCGCGGACGGCACTCCGGTGGACATCGTGCTGAACCCCTTGGGCGTGCCTTCCCGAATGAATGTGGGACAGGTGCTTGAAGCCCACCTCGGCATCGCTGCCAGGGCCCTTGGCTTCAAGGTGGCTACCCCGGTGTTCGACGGCATCAGTGAAGAAACCATCTGGAATTACATGTCCGAAGCCAAGAAGGTGGACGGTTTCACATGGATCGGCGACGGCAAGGACGGAACCGTAGGCGGGAAGAGCACCCTTTATGACGGCCTGACCGGCGAACCTTTTCACAACCCGGTGGTGGTAGGCCAGACCTACATGCTCAAGTTGAACCACCTGGTGGCGGACAAGATTCACGCCCGTGCCGTGGGTCCGTACAGCCTGGTCACGCAGCAGCCCCTGGGCGGCAAGGCCCAATACGGCGGCCAGCGTTTCGGGGAAATGGAAGTGTGGGCGCTGGAGGCTTACGGCGCTGCTTACACCCTGCAGGAAATCCTGACCGTCAAGTCCGACGACGTTCAGGGCCGTACCCGCATTTACGAATCCATCGTGAAGGGGGATAATACCCTGGAAGCCGGAACTCCGGAATCCTTCAACGTTCTGATGAAGGAAATGCAGTCCCTGGGGCTGAACGTACGCCCCGGAAGCAAGGATGAACAACCCTCCCTGCAACTCGGCGGCACGGATCTCACTCCTGTGGACGGCATGACGGAAGGCTTTGACAGCGACGACATGGCCGGCCTGGCGGACGTCGACTTCTCCGACCTCAAATTCTAATATCCACCGCATTCCGCCCCCGTGCCGCAAAACGCGGGGGCGGGCACCAAACATCCTTTAAACTTTCAATATATGTCTGACACCCCCACCATCAGGGAAATGCACGGCCTGAGCGACAAGCCCCGGACCTTTGACCAGGTTGCCATCACCGTGGCGGATCCGGATACCATCCGCAGCTGGTCATTCGGTGAAGTCGTCAACCCGGAAACCATCAACTACCGCACGTTCAAGCCGGAAAAAGGCGGCCTGTTCTGCGAACGCATCTTCGGGCCTACCCGAGACATGGAATGCGCCTGCGGCAAGTACAAGCGCATCAAGCATAAGGGCATCACCTGCGACCGCTGCGGCGTGGAAGTAACCAACGCGCGCGTGCGCCGCGAACGAATGGGCCATATTGAACTGGCCGTTCCGGTTTCCCATATCTGGTTTTACAAATGCATGCCCAGCCGCATTGGCCTTATGCTGGACATGACAGCCCGCCATTTGGAACGCGTGATTTACTATGAAGACTACATCGTGGTAGATCCCGGCAGCACCCCTCTGGAAAAGGGGGCCATCCTGACGGAAGAAGAATTCCGCAATGCGGAAGACGAATACGGCTATGACAGCTTTGAAGCCGGCATGGGCGCGGAAGCCATCCAGAAAATGCTGGCGGCCATTGATCTGCCCACCCTCGTCGCGGATCTTCAGGAACAGCTGGACAATACCAACTCCAAACAGAACAAGCGCAAGATTGCCAAGCGTCTGAAACTGGCCCAGGGGTTCCTTCAGTCCAACACGCGCCCGGAATGGATGATTTTGAACGTTCTGCCCGTCATTCCTCCGGACCTGCGCCCGCTGGTTCCCCTGGAAGGCGGTCGTTTCGCAACGTCTGACCTGAATGACCTGTACCGCCGCGTCATCAACCGCAACAATCGCCTGAAAACCCTCCTGAGCCTCAAAACGCCGGAAGTCATCATCCGTAATGAAAAACGCATGCTTCAGGAAGCCGTGGATGCCCTGTTTGACAACGGCCGCCACGGTCGTGCCGTCACCGGCGCCGGCAACCGCCCCCTCAAATCCCTCTCCGACATGCTGAAGGGCAAGGGAGGCCGTTTCCGCCAGAACCTGCTCGGCAAGCGCGTGGACTACTCCGGCCGCTCCGTTATCGTTATCGGTCCGGAATTGAAACTCAACCAGTGCGGTCTTCCCAAGAAGATGGCGCTCATTCTGTTTGAGCCCTTCATCATCCACCGTCTGAAAGAGCTGGGCTACGTGCACACGGTGCGCTCCGCCAAGAAGCTCATTGACCGCAAGACGCCGGAGGTGTGGGATATCCTGGAAGAAGTGACCAAGGGCCACCCGGTCATGCTCAACCGCGCGCCCACCCTGCACCGCCTCTCCATCCAGGCTTTTGAACCGGTTCTGATTGAAGGCTCCGCCATCCGTCTGCACCCGCTCGTCTGTAATGCGTACAACGCGGACTTCGACGGCGACCAGATGGCTGTACATGTGCCTCTGTCCGTGGAAGCGCAGATGGAAGCCCGCCAGCTCATGCTGGCGCCCAATAATATTTTCTCGCCTGCCTCCGGCAAGCCCATTGCCACACCCACGCAGGACATCATTCTGGGCGCGTACTTCCTGACACACACCCGTGCTGCGGAAGTGCAGAACAATCAGGATAATCATCACCATCTTCCCCTCTTCGAATCCATCGACGAGGTGGAATACGCCATTGCCGCCCGCAAAATCGGCTACCATGACTGGATCCGCCTGCACAACCCGGACTACGGTAAAAAGCCTTCCGAAGTGGTGTATGGGGATGTCACCAAGAAGGTTATCATCACTACTGCCGGACGCGTGCGTTTCAATGAAATCTGGCCCCGGGAACTCGGTTACATTAACCGCAACGTAGGCAAGAAACAGATGGGCGACATCATCTGGCGCTGCTACCAGACCGTCGGCAAGGAACGTACCGTACAGACTCTGGACGCCCTGAAAAACCTGGGCTTCAAGGAAGCAACCCGTTCCGGCTGCTCCATCGGCATCGTGGACATGGTGGTTCCCTCCCAGAAAAAGACGGAAATTGAAAAAGCCTATGCGGAACTGGACAAGGTGACCCGCCAGTATAAGAACGGTATCATCACGGATGGGGAACGCTACCAGAAGGTGGTGGACATCTGGACCCAGACTACGGATGTCATCCAGGCGGCTCTGTACCGCAAGCTGGAACACAACGAAGGCTCCAAGATGGCCAGCCCGCTCTTCATGATGGTGGACTCCGGCGCCCGAGGCAACAAGGCGCAGATCAAGCAGCTCTCCGGCATGCGCGGTTTGATGGCGAAACCCAGCGGCGAAATTATCGAACGCCCCATCACGGCCAACTTCCGTGAAGGCCTTTCCGTGCTGGAATACTTCATCTCCACCCACGGCGCTCGCAAGGGTCTGGCGGATACCGCCCTGAAAACGGCGGACTCCGGCTACATGACCCGCAAACTCGTGGACGTGGCCCAGGATGTCATCGTCCATGCGGAAGACTGCGGCACCAGCAACGGCATCACCGTTCACGCCATTTATGACGGCGACGAAGAAGTGGCGTCCCTTGCCTCCCGTATCTACGGCCGGACTTCCTGCGAACGCATCGTTGACCCCGTCAGCGGCGAGGTTATCGTGGACATCAACGACCTCATTAACGAAAAGCAGGCGGAACAACTGGAAAAAATCGGCATTGAACGGCTGAAAATCCGTTCCGTGCTCACCTGCGAACTCAAGAAAGGCTGCTGCGCCAAGTGCTACGGCCTGAACCTGGCCACCGGACAGGAAGTGAAGATCGGGGAAGCGGTCGGCATTATTGCCGCCCAGTCCATCGGCGAACCCGGCACGCAGCTCACCATGCGTACGTTCCACGTGGGCGGAACGGCCACCACGGCGTTCAAGCAGCCCATTGTGAAAGCCAAGAACGACGGCCGCGTCATCTACACGGAAGATCTCCGCACGGTGGAAAACGCAGACGGCAACTTTGTCGTTCTGAATAAAAACTGCTCCGTCCGCATCGAAAACGAACAGGGCCGCGAACTGGAATCCTACCAGCCCGTCATCGGCACCATCCTGTACGTGCCCAACGGCGGCGCTATCAAGAAGGATGAAACCCTCGCCACTTGGGATCCGTACAACGTACCCGTGATTGCAGAAAAGGGCGGCATCGTCGAATTCAAGGATATGATCGTCGGCATCACCGTTTCCAAGGAAACGGACCGGGAAACCGGAGCCTCCTCCCTTGTCGTCATGGAACACAAGCAGGAACTTCACCCGCAGGTGGTCATCCGCGATGCCAAGACCCGTGAAGTTCTGGCTCATCATGCCATTCCCGCAGGCGCCAACCTCACCGTGAAGGACGGGGAAACCATCTCCGCCGGCACGATGGTGGCCAAGACGCCCCGCAAGGTAGCCAAGACGAAGGACATCACCGGCGGTCTGCCCCGCGTGGCGGAACTGTTCGAAGCCCGCAAGCCCAAGGATGCCTGCACCATTGCACGCGTGGAGGGCATTGTGCGCCTCAGCAGCAAGAATACCTCCCGCGGCAAGAAGGTCATTACCATTGAAACACCCACGGGCGAACTGGTGGATCATCTGGTTCCGATGAACAAGCACGTTATCGTTCATGAAGACGACCATGTGCATCTGGGCGACCAGCTTACGGAAGGCCCCGTCTCTCCGGAAGAAATTCTGGATGTCTGCGGCAAGGAACGCCTTCAGGAACACCTCGTCAACGAAGTTCAGGAAGTGTACCGCCTCCAGGGTGTGGAAATCAACGACAAGCATGTGGAAATCATCGTGCGCCAGATGCTTCGCAAGGTAGTCATCACGGAACCCGGCAATACCGAATTCCTGTGGGGAGACCAGGTGGACAAGACTACGTTCGACCGCATCAATGAACAAACCGTAGCCCAGGGAGGCCAACCGGCCGCAGCCAAGCCCGTTCTGCTCGGCATCACGAAGGCCTCCCTGGAAACGGAATCCTTCATTTCCGCGGCATCCTTCCAGGATACCACGCGCGTTCTGACGGAAGCATCCACCCTCGGCAAGACCGATACGCTGGAAGGCTTCAAGGAAAACGTCATCATGGGCCACCTCATTCCCGCCGGCACCGGATTCTCCCGTTACAGCAAGATTGAAGTGGAACCCGCAGAGGGCGCAGAAGAAATCGCGTCGGCCAGCGAAGAAGAGGAAGCGGCGGAACTTGCCGAAGACATGTTGAACGATACCATCAACTTCGACAACGAACGCTAACCTGTTCTCTCCACCCACACTTCAAGGGCCGCTCCCCGTTTCCGGGGGGCGGTCTTTTTTATGTCTTCTCCGCGTTATTTCACGAAAAGAGGAAAAGCGGATTGAAAATTCGGCGATGATTCCAATATTGGCCCATGCAATATAAAATTTGATATTTTATATTCAAAATGAAAGTCTTATAGTATACCTCCCTTGCTTCAAGGGGGGAGGTAAATGAAAAGGTGAAAATCCCATTTTAGAAATTTAAAAAATCATAATGCACTTACAGTAAAAGTATGAGAATCCGGGAACTGGTATTTTCAACTTGACATCGAATTTTCAATCCGTTATATACATAAAAAATTAACATCTAATATTTTTATAATGCGTCTCCATCTGCCTATTACCCTGCTGGCGGCTGTTCTGGCTTGTTACACCAGTGTTTCCCTGGCCGTCCCAACATCTGAATCCCCCGCATGGGGAGCGAACTCCACCTTTAATAACAATGAGCCCGCCAATGAGTATTCAGTTACTGGGAGCCAATCCGTCAACCTTGATGTAAATTCAGGAAACAACAATTATTCCACAGGACTTTATATCGGAGCAGGCTCCTCGTTTACCATTAATCAGAATACGAACGGCGCCTGTACCATCAATTTGAACGGGGCATTTGCCGGAGAAGGAAATTTGACGCTGGTAGCGGCTAACGGCAATGCCGGCTATGCCTCCAAGTTTGTGCTTGGTTCCCAGGAAAGCAGTTTTTCCGGGAACATTATCCTTTCCCAGAAGGGGACGCAGCCCGGCGGGGCCATTCTCCAGATTACGGGAACGGCTCTCGCCAACGCAACGGTAGATTTGTCAGGCTCAATCAATCAAAGTTCCAGCGCCCTGACGTTGCAAATTTCCAATGCCGCCTCTCTGGCCGGTTTAAATGATGCTGACGGCTTCAGCGGAACACATAAAGGACGCGTCCAGTCGGCTAATTCCTCCAGAGCGAATCTTACCCTGACGGGCAACGGAAATTACACGTATGGGGGAAGTATCGGGGCAACCACGCAGCATTCCGGAGTAAACGGCAACACTACTCCCACGGGAGGAATAAATCTGATTATGGCCGGAACAGGCACGCAAAACCTGACGGGATCCGTCATCAACGCGAATATTACGGCCCAAGGTGGCACCTTGAAAATCAACAATTCTTCCCTGGCCTATTCCGGAATAATCACCATGGCGGGAGGAACGCTGGATTTCACCTCCGCCACTCTGGGGGCAAATTCCGTTCTGAACATGAACGGCACCGGCATATTGAAAAACGCAGCAATTGACGGAGCCAAGCTAACCTATACGGAATCCGGTTCCTCCTTTACCAAGGAAAATGTAACTTTCACTTCAGGCACCATTGACATCGGCGGCGCGCTTGACAGCCTGGTAGAGGGAGAGCAGGGATACACGTTTGATTTAGGGAACAACCTTGGTACGAATTTTACCGTATTGGGCTTAGAGACAGGGCAATATAGAATAGAAGGCAGCGTGCTGACGATAGAAGACGGGGCGATATCCCGTGTGACGTGGGTATCTGCGGGAGCGGGAGGGGCATTGGAAGAAACGGTCAAGAATGCCTTTACGCTGGCTCTTGGGGAGGGAAGTGCGGCCAACGTCAGCCTGGGCTATCTGAACGGTACGCTGACGACGAGCGGGGACAAAGTCTATCAAATCACCAACACCGGCGGAACCAAAATCAACCTGAACGGGGTATACAACAGAGGGGAGACGCTGCCGTCCGGCAACCTCAACTACCGGGGGGACATCTGGATGGACATCAGCGGAGGAGCATTCGGCATCATCTCCGGAGGTGTCACCAATGAATGGAGCACCAAACTCCAGACCAGCACGCTGACTGGGGACACCCATGTGCAGCTTTCCGGAAACGCCACGGCGGAACACGTCATCGGCGGGAACAACAAGGGAGCGTCTACAACATTAACGGGAAACACCAACGTTACCGTCAAGGATAACGCCATCGTGGCGGGAGCCATCATCGGCGGGAGCACCTCCGCCCACAACGCCGTCACCACCATCACGGGCAACACGAGCGTGCTGGTAACCAATGTCCAATATTCCAACACGGCCCAGAACCTGGATGGGGGACTCTCCAACTCATACATCATCGGAGGAAGCTCCTGGTCAAGCAATACCACTTCCGGAACAACGATTCAAGGCAGCACGTCGGCTACAATCAACCTGAACGGAATCACGCTTTCCGGAACAGAGGAACACAACAGCTTCGTCAAAACAATCATTGGCGGCAGTTATGGCAATGTAAACAACGCCGGAACGGTCAACAACATCAACGGAGACACCTCCGTTTCCATCATCGGCAGGGAAGGAATCACCTTCACGGGGGACATCATTGGGGGTTCCTTTGAAAATTCAGGCCAGGCCCAATACACGATTGGAGGAAATTCCTCCATCTCCATTAGCGGAGGCTCCACCTTCACCGGCAACATCTACGGTGGCTCCTACTCCAAAGTGCCAGGAAACACAGGCAGCACCATGACCACTGCAGGCAATATCACGGTAGAACTCGGAACAGGCACCTACCGGGGAAACATTTATGGAGCAGGAAATAAAGGCACGGCAGGAGGCGACGTCCTCGTCTCCCTGACGGGAGGAAGCGTCTTCGGGGCGGAAGGACAAGACGGAGGCATCACCGTCGGCGGAAGCGCCGGAGCGGCGGTCGAAGGAAACAGGACGCTGGAGCTCAAGGGAACCTTTGGAAACGGGGACTTCCAAAACGTCACCTTCACCCGGTTTGATGAAATCAATATCGCGCAGGAAGGATCCTCGGCCACCATCTGGGCGCTGACCGACAGCCCGTCCCTGACCAAAACGGGAGCGGGAACCCTGACGCTGGGGGCAGACGCGGCAGGAGCGGAAACCATCCTTGACGGAACCACGGAAGGAATCACCATCACGGAAGGCAGCCTGAACCTCTCCGGAGCCGGCGGCAGCCATATGAAAGGAACGTGGAACATCGCCTCCGGCTCCCGCCTCACCGGAGTCAGCGGAACCGTCACCGTGGGTGGGGAAAACGGTCTGGACAGTCTGTCCATTGCCCTGGGAACGGAAAACATCGGCCAGGACACGCAGGCGTCTGGCGCCGTCATCAGCAACGGCAGCGGAACGGGAAGCGACCCGAACCTGTCCATCGAGGGGGAAGGGCTGACGCTGGACCTGAGCAACGACGCCGTCGTCAACCTCCTGCTGGACCACAAAACCGACGACTCCTCCAGCTACCTGACCCTGACCAGCGGAACGCTGACCGTCGGCAACCTGGGCGACATCGCCTTCACGACCGACCTTCTGTCCAACTACGGCATCCGGGTCACCGGAACGGACGGAGGCAGCCTGGTGCTCAGCGGAGCGGCCACCGGCCTCTACCGCGTGCAGGAGGAAGGAGGAAACGCCCATGAAGTCAACTCCTATCAAACGCTCTCCGGCTACGCCGGCGTCGTCATCGGCGGCGGCCAGACCCTGACGGTCAACCTGGCCGGAGCCCCGGGCGAAGCCGACGGACAGGGAGCTAAAATCAACAACCTGATAGGAGCCGCGGGCAGCAGCCTGGCCGTCAACAACACCGGAGACGGCACGGCCGTCGTCATCCTCAACAACAAACAAATGACGACGGGAGAAGACGACATCGACCCGGCCGGCCAGGACACCGTCATGGGCGGCAGCATCACGGGCGGCAGCAACGTCGCCTTCATCAAGGAAGGAACCGGGACGCTGACGGTCGGAGGAACGATGGACGTGGAAACCCTCGCCCTGCGTGAAGGAAACATCGTCCTCAACGGCGCGTCAAACACCCTGGACACCCTCACTCTGGAAGGAGGCGGCCTGACCATTAACGGCAACGCCGAAGTCGGAACCATCACCGGCACGGAAGCCGGAGGAACCCTGGCCATTCAGGGAACTTTTGACCTGACCGGAACAAGCAATATCAACGACGGAGCCATCACCGGAACCGGCTCCCTCCGTATCCGGGAAGGAGCGGAACTGGCCCTGGGCGGAGAAGCCCGGCTGGACGGAATCTCCGTCACCGCCGACGGCACGCTGACCCTCACCGGAACGGAATCCGGCACCATCAGCAGCCTCTCCGGAAGCGGCGCCCTGTCCATGAACGGAGGCCGCCTCTCCATCTCCTCGGCAACAACCTCCTCCGGAACCTTCTCCGGCACGCTGGCAGGCAGCGGCACCCTGGACATCTCCGGGCAAGCCACCCAATACCTGCAAACCGGCAATAAGGACTACGACCTCGCCGTCCGTGACGGAGGCGTCCTGGTCCTGAAAGGCACCGCGGACGCCCCCACGCTGAACTACAACAGCATCACCGCCGGAAACAACGGCACCCTGCGTATTGAAGCCACCGGGGACGCCCAGGGCAGCGCCAACACCACGCTCAACGTGGAAAACATCACCTTCCAGAACGGCTCCACGACGGAACTGATCTACAACTTCAACCAGGACGCCCCCTTTGGCGCCCCCATGCTGACGGCGGGCACCATCACCGTGCAGGACGGAGCCGGCTTCCTCCTCTCCAACATGAAAGGAAACGCCGCCATGAACGCGGGGAGCGACCTCCATGACGTCGTCCTGATGAGCGCTACCGGCAGCATCAGCGGCCTGGAAGACGGGCAGAGCCTCGCCGCCCGGATATCCGGCCTCTTCGCCGTCTACTACCAGGACGCCACACTGAGCCGCGACGGAAACGACATCCTGCTCAATGCCACACTCCGGCAGGAAAACCTCTTCGCCTCCGCGGCCGACACGTGGAACTCCGCCGCCGGAGCCGGCCTGCTCTGGGAAGCCCGCAAAAACCTGGACCCCGACTCCCAGCTGGCCCAATTCATGAACGGCGTCAGCACCATGATCAATGACGGCAACCTCTCCGGAGCCTCCCGCGCCATGGCGGCGGCGGCTGGGAGCACGGTCAACGCGCTTGGGACGGCACAGAGGGACGCCCTGCGCGACCAGATGGGCTGGATCAGGAACCGGACCACCCTCATGGGCGTCAACCCGGCCTACGTCAACGACGACCTCCCCCGCTTCCACATGTGGATGGAAGGCACGGGCTCCTACGCCAAACTCGACACCCGCGGGGATGAAAGCGGCTACCAGCTCACCACCTGGGGAGGCACGGTAGGCATGGACGCGGACCTCAGCGACCGCCTCACGGCGGGAGCGGCCTTTACGGCCGGCTACGGCGACCTGACGGCCGGCGCGGCGGACAGCGCCGACGGGCACCTGGACAGCTACTACGCCAGCCTCTTCGGGCGCTACCAGAACAAACGCTGGGCGCACACGCTCATCCTGACGGGAGGGTGGAACGACGCGAAACTCAACCGTACGGTCAACTATGGGGAAGGAAGCTACGGGACGCAGGGAAGCACCAGCGGGTGGGGCTTTGGAGCGATGTACGAACTCACCTGCGACATCTACCTCGACGAAAACCGCAGCAGCGTGCTGCAGCCGCTGTTCAACGCCTCGGTGGTGACGACGCGGATGGACGGCTATGAGGAAACGGGAGCGGGCAACGCGGGCCTGAACGTCGGCCGGCAGGACTGGACGACGGGGACGCTGGCGCTGGGCGGCCGTTGGATGGGTCTGGTGGGCAGCAACATCTTCGGCCGGGAATCGCTGGCGGAAATCCGGGTCAACGCGGCGCAGGACCTGGGAGACCGGAGAGGGGAAACGAACGTCTCCCTGCTGGGCAACCCCGGCTTCGCGCAAAGCGTGAGGGGGGGCGAAAGTGGGAACGACGGCGCTGCAGCTGGGAGCCG
>ENA-OPWY01000568-OPWY01000568.1-human-gut-metagenome-genome-assembly--contig:-NODE-568-length-21007-cov-2.784842_pt1 | contig 21007 bp, 19 predicted proteins | sample MGYA00241515_ERZ502022 | MGnify/ENA primary metagenome ERZ502022 (study PRJEB25962, sample SAMEA2043045) | human gut metagenome | biome: human gut; feature: human-associated habitat; material: faeces...
TTGAATCAAATTTGCAAGAAAACAGGGTAGAGGACAAAATGAATATTGTGTAACAAGCAAAAAATCCACCGCCTGAAAGCAGTGGATTTTCTTTATATTCGTTTTTTTTAAATCGCCAAATTCTGAATCCGCATTATCATATTGTAACCGCCGGTAACGGAGGTCACGCATATCGCTGACAATCGGAACGGCGAATTTGAAGCGGCACATTGCCGCGCCGCCGGTAACGGAGGTCACGCATATTGCTGACAATCGGAACGGCGAATTTGAAGCGGGTCACACCCGCACGGCGAATTTGAAGCGGCACATTGCCGCCGCCGGCGCCTATTGAGTCATGCCGAGTTCTATTGCCTTGATGTTAGCGTCTATAAGATGGGCTTTCTTAGGCGGGATAACCTTTGCCATAGCCTTCTTTACCGTTTCCATTGTGGTAAATTTCGTTTCCTTAAGAAGCTTTCCGACAAGGATAATGTTTGCCATGCCCTTCATATCATGCTCGTTTGCGAGAGCTGTTGCAGGTACATAATATACATTGATGTCTGTCCTGTCGCACTTTGCGTCAACAAGCGTACTGTCGATAATAACCGTACCGCCGGGTACAACAGAATCAATAAACTTATCGTAGCTCGGAGTGTTCATTACTATAAGTGTGTTCGGTGTGTCGACAAGGGGCGAGCCGATAGGGTCGTCGCTTATACATACAGAGCAGTTGCAGGTACCGCCGCGCATTTCGGGACCGTAGGAAGGAAGCCACGAAACCTCCTTGTTCTCATACAGTCCGAAGTATGCGAGCATTTTTCCCATAAACAGTATGCCCTGTCCGCCGAATCCGGCAAGAAGAATTTCGTTTGTCATCTTATCGCACCCTCCTTGAATACACCTAAAGGATAGTAAGGAATCATCTCTGTGCGGACTCTGTCAAGAGCCTCGATAGGCGTCTTGCCCCAGTTTGTAGGACAAGTTGAAAGAACCTCGATTATAGAGAAGCCCTGCTTGTTCTTCTGGAACTCAAATCCTTTTCTGATTGCCTTTTTGGCAATGTTTATATTCTTGGGGTCGATAACCGTTACACGTTCGGCAAGCGCAACACCGCTGAGCGTCGAAAGCATTTCGCATACTCTTACGGGGAAGCCCTCAACATCGGGATTTCTGCCGTAGGGGGTCGTCTGCGTTATCTGACCGGGAAGCGTCGTAGGCGCCATCTGACCGCCTGTCATACCGTAGGTCGTGTTGTTGATAAAAATAACAGTGATATTTTCGCCTCTTGTAGCGGCGTGAACGATCTCAGCCGTACCGATAGCCGCAAGGTCGCCGTCACCCTGATATGTAAATACGAACTTATCGGGGTTAGCTCTCTTGATACCTGTAGCTACCGCAGGAGCACGTCCGTGCGAGGCTTCAAGCATATCGCATTCAAAATAATCATAAGCCATAACCGAGCATCCGACAGGACAAACACCGATAGTTTCGCCCTCGATACCCATTTCGTCAATTACTTCGGCTACAAGTCTGTGTACTATACCGTGAGTACAGCCGGGGCAATAGTGGGTGGTCACGTCTGCCAGAGCGTGAGGTCTTTTAAATTCAGGCATTAGTTTTTACCTCCCATTTCTCTTAACTTTTCAAGTATCTCTGCGGGCTTCGGGATAACGCCGCCTGTTCTTCCGTAGAACTCGACAGGCTTTGAGCAGTTGACAGCAAGCTTTACATCGTCTACCATCTGACCCATAGACATCTCCACGCAAAGAACATTCTTCGCATTCTTGCACGCTTCGGCAATTTCCTTTGCAGGATAAGGCCAGAGAGTTATCGGTCTTACTATGCCGACCTTAAGTCCCTCTTTTCTTGCCGCTTCGACTGCCGATTTTGCAAGTCTTGCGGTCGAGCCGTAAGCCACAACAACAGTATCTGCGTCCTCGCAGTAGTCGCTGACAGCCTCTGTATGCTTTGCCTTTAAGTCCTCGTATCTTTCAAATCTTTCTCTTACATTATCCTCAAGCTGATCGGGTTTTAAATAAAGAGAGTTGATTATGTTGTGCTTTCTCTTGTTGCCGTGACCGCAAGCTGCCCACGGTTTCTTTGACGCATCGGACATCTTTATCTCGGTATCCTCAAAGGCAACCGGCTCCATCATCTGACCGAGAAGTCCGTCCGCAAGGATAACCGCCGGCATTCTGTACTCGTCGGCTAGGTCGAAAGCCTTAGTTACCGTATCCACCATCTCCTGCACGGACGCAGGTGCGAATACGATAGCGTGGAAGTCGCCGTGACCGAGTGCGTGTGTTATCTGCCAGTAATCCGCCTGTGACGGCTGGATACCGCCAAGACCGGGACCGCCTCTTTGTACGTCAATGATAACGCAGGGTAAATCAGAGCCTGCAATGTAGCTTATTCCCTCTGTTTTAAGCGAAATTCCGGGAGAAGAAGATGATGTCATACATCTGATACCGGAGCCTGCACAGCCGTAAACCATATTTATAGCCGCAACCTCCGACTCAGCCTGTAAGAATACACCGCCTACCTTGGGCATTCTCTTTGACAGATATGCCGAAATTTCCGTCTGAGGTGTTATTGGGTAACCGAAAAAGCATTTACAGCCGGCTCTTATAGCGGCTTCCGCAATTGCCTCGTTACCTTTCATAAGACTCTTTTCAGCCATTGTCGTCACCTCCTACAGTGATAGCGCAGTCAGGGCACATCATAGCGCACAGCGCACAGGCGATGCAAGCATCGTCATCTGTACATACGGCTGTGTAGTAGCCCTTCTTGTTGAGCTTTTCCGTCTGTAAAGCGACTATTTTCTTCGGACAGGCTGTTGTGCACAGTCCGCAGCCTTTACAGCGGTCAAAATCCACTTTCATTTTTGCCATATTTCTTGACCTTTCCTTTCGCCTAAAGTTTTATTCGGCTTACCATTCAGTTTTAATCAGATTACGGTAAGGAAACAGCTTTATTGTCCGGCTTCATCGCCGAATTCTTCCCACAGCTTTTTTACATATACCTTTATAGGGTATGCCTTATCAATACCGTCAAGGTATTCGTCTTTTGCGGTTACAGCCACAAGCGGCAGTCCCGCCGCTTGACACACCTTGTCCGCATAGTCAACAGAGCGGTGAATTATCTCGCTGTCGGTTTCGCTGCCAAGGTTGGTGTTGTTTATTATACCTGTGCATTTCATACCCGATGCGTTTTCAATCTCATACATCAGCTGTAAAGCTTCCTCCGGCTCTTTTGTAAGATATCTGCAACGGTTGATAACATACAGCATCTGTGTGTCATATCTGTCGAATATGGGCTTGTACCGACCGAGAGCTTTGGCACCCTCATCGTCACCGCCTACATCTATAATTATATACCCGTCCCTGTCGGCGATACCGTTCATATCAAAGCCGAGAGCGGGTATGTCGAGATTTGAATTTGCATAGGTCGGAACGGTAAGGCTGATATCGTGCTTTCCGAACAGCTCCTTGAAATCGGCTGTCCTGAAATAAGGATTTACTATATCAAGGTCGACCACTGTGACCTTTTCGCCTTTTGCGGCAAGATCAAGCGCCATATTGACCGACACATTGGTTTTGCCTGAGCCGTAATGACCTGTTATTATATTTATCTTTTTGAAGTTCATTTTTATCCTTTTCAATACACCGCTTTTTTTACGGATGGTTCTATAAAAGTAATTATAACACTTTGAATCCGGTTTGTAAATAGGCAAATTTGGTAAGGTGCATAAAGCCGGGGCAGAGTATGACACCTGTATTAGGCAAAATACAGATTTCAGACATAGGACTAAACGGATTTGAGGACGAAATAATCAGCTTATTAAAATGTATGATTTGTTTGCGACAGTACTAAACCGACCGTCAACACTTTATGTGCACGTCTGCTCGGGCAAATTTCCGACGATCTTAATTTATCGGCGGTTTGCGTTGGATTATGATGTAAATAGGCAAAAATGAAAAATTGCACAAAATAATTTTAAAGTAGTTTTAGTAATTCGTTAAAAAATTTATATAAAACTCTTGACAAGTTATGAAAAGTGTGATACAATGTATTCACAGTCAGAAAAAGGCTGTTGAGATAGATAGCTTAGATGAAAGGAATGATCGTCAAAAATGAGCAAAAGCGTATACAGTCTGGTGTTGTCAGATGAGATAGTACGGGCGATTGACTCTCTGGCATACAGAATGAATACAAGCCGTTCGGCACTTATCGACAGGATACTTGCCGAGAAACTCTCAATGCAGACGCCCGAAATACGAATGCGTAACATAATGGAGAATATCAGCAGTTTTTTTGACGAAGAGATATTCCGCTTGCAGACTGCGGCAGGCGATGGGGGAATGCTTATAAAAAGCCCGCTGCCTTATAAATACAAGCCGACAATACGTTACGCCGTAGAACTTATGCGCGAGGGCAAATATCTCGGCAGACTGAAGGTAAGCTTCAGAACGCAGAACGTGACGTTGATGACGCTGATGAATGATTTCCTTACCTGCTTTGCAAGTATAGAACACCGTAATCTGGCACAGTTTGATGATATTGATGTAGTAATGCAGATAGATAAGGACAAGATGACGAGGATGTTAAACAAGCCTATTCTCAAGGATATGAGAAAGATCACCGATCCTAATCTCACAGCAGAGGCTATTGCGGACTATGTCAATTTTCTTGACAGAACGATCAAACTTTATTTTGAAAACGCAGACAACAGAAAGCAGGCGATAGCGCTTGTCGATGCCGCATACAAAGAGCATATGAAAGCTGTTAAAATAATCGTATAACAGCCCGTTATGCCGCAGAACATAAACATGGGCGTAAGCCCGAAGGAAAGGAAGATTTGATATGCTTAACACTAATAATCTGACACAGAAATCAATGGAAGCCATAAGCACAGCTCAGAGTATTGCTGTTTCGTATCAGAATATGAATATAGAACAACAGCACATTTTGCTTGCGTTGCTTCAGGCTGAGGACGGACTTATCCCGCAACTTATAAAAAAGATGGGTGCTGACGCTTCACAGCTGACAAGGCTTACCGAACAGAGCGCCGCAGGAATTCCGAAGGTAACGGGCAGCGGCAGAGATCCCGAAAAGGTATATGTATCTCCCGATGTTGATAAGGCATTTACCGCCGCTGAAGAAAAAGCAAAGCAGATGAAGGACGAGTATATCTCGGTAGAGCATCTGTTCATAGGTCTTCTTGAAAAGCCAAACTCACAGCTTAAGGACATTTTCGCAAAGTGCGGTATTACCGAAAAGGCATTCTTACAGGCACTTGAGCAGGTAAGGGGCAGTGTGCGTGTTACCGGACAGAATCCGGAGGAAACCTACGACGTGCTTAAAAAGTACGGTCAGGATTTAACAGAACTGGCACGGCAGAACAAGCTCGACCCCGTTATCGGCAGAGATACTGAGATAAGGAACGTTATCCGTATTCTTTCCCGTAAGACAAAGAACAACCCTGTGCTGATAGGTGAACCCGGTGTAGGTAAAACGGCTATCGCCGAGGGTCTTGCACTGCGTATAGTGCGTGGAGATGTTCCCGAAAACTTAAAGGAACGTCAGATATTCTCGCTTGATATGGGTGCGCTTGTTGCAGGCGCAAAGTACAGAGGTGAATTTGAGGAAAGGCTTAAAGCAGTATTGCAGACCATAAAGAAATCCGAAGGTCAGATAATACTGTTCATAGATGAGCTTCATACCATAGTAGGCGCAGGCAAGACTGACGGTGCAATGGACGCAGGAAATCTGCTGAAACCTCTGCTTGCAAGAGGTGAGCTTCACTGCATAGGTGCGACAACGCTCAACGAGTACAGACAGTACATTGAAAAGGACGCCGCCCTCGAAAGACGTTTCCAGCCGGTAATGGTAAACGAGCCTACGGTCGAGGATACTATTTCTATACTGCGTGGCTTAAAGGAACGTTACGAGGTGTTCCACGGCGTAAAGATTCACGACTCGGCACTTATCGCCGCCGCAACGCTGTCTGACAGATACATTTCGGACAGATTCCTGCCCGATAAGGCGATAGACCTTGTAGATGAAGCGTGTGCGCTCATCAAGACAGAAATGGAATCTATGCCGTCAGAGCTTGACGACATCCGCAGAAAGATAATGCAGCACGAGATAGAAGAAGCCGCTCTCAAAAAAGAAACCGACCGTATCTCCGTTGAGCATCTTGCCGAGGTACAGCAGGAGCTTGCCGAAATGCGTTCAAAGTTCAACGAGATGAAGGCAAAGTGGGAGAACGAGCGTAACGCCATCTCAAAGGTACAGAAACTGCGTGAGGAGATTGAAAGCACCAACGGTCTGATTGAGCAGGCTGAAAGAAGCTATGATCTGAATAAGGCGGCAGAGCTTAAATACGGTAAGCTCCCTCAGTTACAAAAAGAGCTGGAGGAAGAAGAAAAGCTGGCAGAGCAGTCAAAGTCTGCCTCTATGCTGCACGATAAGGTTACAGAGGAAGAAATTGCTAAGATTATCTGCCGCTGGACAGGTATCCCTGTTTCAAAGCTGATGGAGGGAGAGCGTGAAAAACTGCTCCACATGGAAGATATACTTCATAAGCGTGTAATAGGTCAGGACGAGGCTGTTGAAAAGGTAAGCGAGGCTATACTGCGTTCAAGGGCAGGCATCGCAAATCCCGATCAGCCTATAGGCTCGTTCCTGTTCTTAGGTCCTACCGGTGTTGGTAAGACAGAGCTTGCAAAGGCTCTTGCCGAGGCTCTGTTTGACGATGAACACAGCATGGTTCGTATTGATATGTCGGAGTATATGGAGAAATTCAGCGTGAGCCGTCTTATCGGTGCGCCTCCAGGATATGTCGGATATGAGGAGGGCGGTCAGCTGACCGAGGCGGTAAGAAGAAAACCTTACTCGGTCGTACTTCTTGACGAGGTAGAAAAGGCTCACCCCGATGTATTCAATATCCTGTTACAGATTCTCGATGACGGCAGAATCACCGATTCTCAGGGCAGAACGGTAGACTTCAAGAATACTATTATCATTCTGACAAGTAACCTCGGCTCATCGTATATCCTTGACGGTATCAATGATAAAGGCGAGATTTCCGAAGAAGCAAAAAACGAGGTCAATAAATTGCTTAAAACGCAGTTCAGACCCGAATTCCTCAACCGTCTTGATGAGATCGTATTCTACAAGCCGCTCCGTAAGGACGAGATCTCCGGTATTGTCGATCTTATGCTCGGTGAGCTTAAGAAACGTCTTGCCGATAAGGAAGTAGGTTTTGCTATTACAGATGCTGCAAAGGACTATGTAATCGACAACGGCTTTGATCCGAACTACGGTGCAAGACCGCTCAAGAGATTCATACAGCGTAAGATAGAAACGCTTATCGCAAGAAAGCTGATAGCCGATGATGTAGCACCCGGCAGTACGCTGACGGTAGACTATGACGGCGAAAAGCTGATTTGCAGTGAGAGCTGATAAATGAAATACGGTCACGGGCAACAGTCCGTGACCGTATTTTTTGTACTATAAACAGTACAGCTTTAGCCGGAAATATAGACAAACGGTTATCGGTGTGCTAAAATATATAGTGTAAGGAGTGATATTTTGAGAAAGAAAATAACAGCGGCGCTGACTGCGCTTGTAATGCTTACAGGCTGTACGGCAAATGCACCGGTTTCATCGGAAAATGCCTCATCTTCATCCGGCTTTTCGTCGGAAAACGCTTCATCCTCATCCGGCTTTTCGTCGGAAAACGCTTCATCTTCATCCGGTTTTTCGTCGGAAGTATCAGCTGAAGGCTCATCATACAGTGAAACGCAGAGCGTTACCCAAGAAAACGACAATGTAAATAACCTTGATAGCGATGAGATGAAGGTGCATTTTATTGATGTCGGACAGGGCGACAGCATTTTCATCGAACTGCCGAATACAAAGACGATGCTTATAGATGCGGCTGAAAAGGAATATGCGGACAGGATAACCAACTATATTTATTCCTGCGGATACAATACGCTTGATTATGTTGTCGCCACTCATCCGCACAGCGACCATATCGGCGGTATGGCTGACGTTATCGGTGCGTTTAATGTAGAAAACGTTATATTGAGTCCCGCAACGCACACGACAAAGACGTATACGAATATGCTTAAGGCGATAGACGACAGCGGTGCTAAGGTAAAAATCGGAGTAGCCGGAACGGAGATTTTCTCTGACGGCGATTTGTCGGCGGTTGTGATAGCGCCTGTTACGGAGGACTACAGCGACCTTAACAACTCGTCCGTTATGGTGATGCTGACCTACGGCAGCAGGAAGTTTTTATTCACAGGCGATGCGGAAAACAGCGAGGAAAACACTATTACAGCCGATATAGACTGTGATGTGCTGAAGGTCGGCCACCACGGAAGCAGTACCTCGACAAGCAGAGCTTTTCTGACAGCGGCAAGCCCCGAATATGCGGTCATATCCTGCGGAATGGGCAATTCATACGGACATCCGCATACTGAAACGATTGATAAGCTGAAAAAGGCGGGAATAAATATCTACCGCACCGATCTGCAGGGCGATATAATAATGACCTGTGACGGCGAAGAAATAACCGTGAATGCAGAGCCGAGTGCGGCAGGCGGTGCATCGTCCGGGGAGAGCAAATCCGAAACGACTAAAGCGTCAACCACAACAAAAGTAACTACTACAACAGTAACAGAGAAACCTGCGGAAGAAAATCCCGTAAGCTATTCGTATGTGCTGAATACTAACACTATGAAGATACACCGTGCAGGCTGCTCATCGGTAAGTCAGATAAGCGAAGAGAATAAAGGCTATACAAATGATTATGACGGGGCGATAGCGCAAGGGTATGTGCCGTGTAAGAGGTGTAAGCCGTGAGAGAAATCATATTAAAAGCCGCTTGACTTTTCATAGAAATATGCTATAACAACCTCAGACATAAAATCCGCTCATAGCGGATTTCGCCGTGCAAAAGCACGGCTTGCGGCACACCGCTTGTCTGAGAATGTTGAAACACGATTTTGTTTTGCCCGATGGGCAAAATTTGCGGCATTTGCCGCTATGTGCCTTGACGGCACATTAAAATCGTGTTATAATATAAAAAAAAGAGGGAACCATAGACGGTCGCTCCCTTAAGGTGTAAAAATAATCGCCTTCAGTTTGCAGACACAAGGCGATTATTTCTTTTTAATGAAAGATAATAATCCGAGAAGCATAACGGTAAATCCTGTAAGGAATATACCGATCTGAATGAGATTATCCAGTGTTATGTACATCAAGGGCTTCACCTCCTTTCACAATGAAACATTGTCTGGGAGCATGAATGACCGCCTATCGTCCGAAGTTTCCCTCGGTAAGAATTATAGCATATATTGTCTTTATATGTCAATAACTGAATAGAAAAAGAGCTTTGATAGTATTAAATCAAAGCTCTTTTCTTTTTAATCAAGCAGTTTCTTATACGTTAAATCTATAAGGAATGCTCCCAGCGGAGCGGTGATAATTATCGACAGCACGGCTACAGTCAGTACGATATTTCCGCATGAAAGCCCCATTGCAAGCGGAACTCCGCCGATTGCCGCCTGAACTGTGGCTTTAGGCAGATATGCAAGACAGCAGAATAACCTCTGCTTAAACGGAATTTTCGTTTTGATAAGGCAAACCGCAACGCCTGCCATTCGAAACAGCAGAACGGCGAAAATCAGTATCACTGCGGATATTCCTGCGCTGACGGCATAATTTATATCCATTGCCGCACCGACAAGTACGAACAGTACGATCTCTGCGGCAACCCAGATACGACCGAAGCGGGCGGAAAGGCGCTCGGCGGCTTCGGGACGTATTCTGTTAATCGTCATTCCGCTTGCCATTACCGCTACAAGTGACGAGAACGGCACTACCGCACCGAACGTATCTTCTACAGTACACAGCAGGAACGAAACGCTCACAAGTATAAGCAGTTTTGCAGTGTCACGGATATGTATCAGCTTCATCAATTTGCCGAGAATAAATCCGACAAGTATTCCTGCGGCGATGCCAAGTATCAATGACACGGGTATTTTTGCAAAGTCGAGGGCGTTTACCGTACCGCTCTGTGCAAGACCTGTGAACACGGAGAACATCACTATTACAAATACATCGTCTACCGATGCGCCCGCTAAGATAAGCTGGGGTATGCTGTACTTCTGACCACGGTTTTCTTCCATAAGCTTCAGCATTTTGGGGACGATTACGGCGGGGGATACCGCACCGACGACAGAGCCCATTACAAGCGCATCGGTAAGTGATATTCCGAGCAGGGCAGGGGCAAGCAGAGTCATTCCGAGTATCTCAAAGCAGGCAGGCACAAAGCACATCAGCACGGCAGGTCTGCCGACTTTTTTCAGGTCGGTGAGGTTCAGCGAAAGCCCTGCTCGCATAAGGATAATCACGAGGGCAATTTTGCGTAGCTGTGCCGAAATATCAAGCACGGAGCTGTCAATCAGCGAGAAAACGTGAGGACCAAGCAAAATTCCGACGCCGAGCATACCGATAAGGGCGGGCAGGTGCAGTTTTTTGCACAGTTCTCCTGCAAGAAAGCCGAGCAGGAAAACAATGGCAAGCGAAAATAACATAGAAATATCTCCTTTTGCAGTAGAACGGCAAAATAAAAAAGCCGACAGCTACTGCGTAAAATGCAGAAGTCATCAGCTTAAAATCCTTAAATTGAAAGCGGTTCGGGCTAAAGCCCCGGGAGAACATCATTCCCTTTATTACTGGTTTATTATAGCATTACATAGCCCGGTTGTCAAGGAAAATTTGATACTACCTTCAACATCCGCCGTTAACGCAAGTATAGCAAAATTCAAACAGCCGCAACGGCGAATCTGAGGCGGCTCACAGCCGCTTACTCAATATTCTGTATCTGTTCCCTTATCTTCTCAATCTCGCTCTTCATATCCACAACAAGTCTTGTTATTCGTATATCTGCCGCCTTTGAGCCGATAGTGTTTGTTTCCCTGTTGATCTCCTGCACCAGAAAATCAAGCTTTCTGCCTATCTCCTTGTCGCTGTCGAGCATTGAGCGCAGCTGTGAAAGGTGTGAATGCAGACGTACCGTTTCTTCGTCAACGGCTGTCTTTTCTGAGAATATAGCCGCCTCGGTGAGTATTCTCTGCTCGTCAATATCCGATGAGCCGAGTATCTCTTTGAGTTTGTCCTCTAATCTCTTACGGTATGCGGCGGTGCTTTCGGGTGAGTAAATTTCAACCTTGCTTACCATATCCTCTATTACATCTGCCTTTTCGAGCACGTCAGCCTTGAGTGCCGCACCCTCTGTTTCACGCATTGTAATAAACTTGTCGAGTGCCGAGCTTACGACCGATGAAATATCAGCCCAGAGCTGTTCCTCGTCTGTTTCTTCCTTTATCACCGTGAATACATCGGGTATTCTGAAAAGATCGGATGCGGAAAGATCGTCGGTTATGCCGAGGTCGGGAGCGATAGTGCGGATAGCTTCTATGTACTGTGATGCTACCTGCTCGTTTACCTTTACCGAGGTGTCCTTTACGTCTATGTTGTAAACGAGGAGCGACAGTTCGACCTTACCTCTTGTTATCTTTTCCTTGAGCATTGTTTTCAGCTTAGGCTCAAGGTACTGGTAGTTGCGTGGGAGCTTTGACGAAAATTCAAAGAACTTGTGATTGACACTTCTGATTTCGGCTATTATTTCTCTGCCGCTTACTACAGCCTGTTCTCTGCCGAAACCCGTCATACTTCTTATCATAGTGGGTATCCTTTCTGTTTTTATATTTCTCTGTTGGGGAGCTACGCCCCAAACCCCATTTATATATATTATATTTTCAGCTCGCCGCTTTCAAGCATTGATTGTGCGGCAAGTAATATTCCTGTTTTGCCGGACGGATAGGTGATACCGCCCTGCAGCCATACCGCAAACGGCTCTCTAAGTGGTGCGTCTGCTGAAAGCTCTATGCTTGCTCCCATTGTAAATGCGCCTGCCGCCATTATGACCTGGCTGTCATATCCGGGCATATCCCACGGCTCAGGTGTTGCCATAGAGTCAACCGGCGAGCCGTTCTGTATACCCTTGCAGAATGCACAGAGAGCATCGGGTGTGCCGAGTTTTATTGCGGCGATTATATCCGTCCTGTTTTGATTGTACTTCGGGAACGTTTCATAGCCGAGCAGTGAGAAGAACGCACACGCAAAAACCGATGTCTTTACAGCACTTTCAACTATCTGCGGAGCTAAGAAGAATCCGAGATACATACCCCTGTTTTCGTCCAGCGAACATCCTACTTCTTTGCCCGTTCCGACAGTAGTCAGACGGTAGCTGCACAGCTCTATCAGATCCTTTCTGCCTGCTATGTAGCCGCCTGTGCGGGCAATAGCACCGCCGGGATTCTTGATAAGACTGCCGATAATAAGATCTGCGCCGACCTCGGTAGGTTCACGCTTTTCCACAAATTCACCGTAGCAGTTATCAACCATTATAATTGCGTCACTGTTTACGCTCTTGACAGCGCTGATTATCTCGCCTATCTTGCTTATTGACAGCGAATCACGGAGCGAATAACCCCTCGAACGCTGGATATATGCTACCTTACAGCCCTTAGCTACAGCCGCCTTTATTCCCTCAAGGTCGGGTGTACCGTCAGGGAGCAGATCCACCTGAGCATACTTTACGCCGAACTCCTTCAGCGATCCGCCGTGTTCGCCGTTTATGACCTCCGTTAATGTATCATACGGAGCGCCTGTTACACACAGCAGTGTGTCACCGGGACGAAGCACGCCGAACAGGGCAGTGGAGAGTGCGTGCGTACCGTTTACAAAGCTGTGACGGACGAGTGCGTCCTCCGTGCGAAAAACCTCGGCATATACCATATCAAGCTTATCTCTGCCGTCATCGTTGTAGCCGTAGCCGATAGTGCCTTTAAGATGCATTTCGCTGACACGGTTGTTTATAAATGCGGAGAGTACCTTGTTTCCGTTGTACTCTGCGGTTTCGCTGATTTTCGCAAACTGTTCGCTTGCCATTTCTTCGGCTTTCTTTGCCGTTTCGAGCAGTCTGCTGTCAATATTGAAAAATTCCATTTTTATCCTCTTGTTATTTCATACGCTGTACCTGTCGCCGTAAATCCGCAGTTTATATAAAACCGCTGTACGTTTTTCTTGCAGATAAGCGTTATTTTTCTGTTGTCAAGTAAATTAGCCGTACAGGAAAGCAGTGCCGTTCCTATACCGTTTTTCTGCATATCCCGTCTTATTGCGATGTGCGACAGAAAACAGCTTTTATCATCATCGAAAAGCACTGTCGCCGTTGCAGCGGGTTCGCTCCCGTAATGCATTATGATAAGCCTTGATATACCGTGACGTACACGGTGGCAGGTGTCTGCATACCATTCGTCAAACTGATAGTCGGAAAGTGAAAATCCGCTTTTCAATATCTCAAATACAGTGCGGTAGTCCTCGGTAAATTCCGCTTTCAGCCGATTGTTACACACGGCAGGCATTTGTCCCGATGTCATTATATAAAGCGTTTCGGATTCTTCCGACAGCTTGATATCCGACATTACGGCTTTTGCACCGAGCATTTCCGAAAACGTTATAATGCTTTGCAAATCGCCGTTTTCGTTGCAGTGAACATAAAGCTCACTGCCGTAATAAAGGGCAAGCATATTATCGCCGGTATCGCCCTCATAGAACGTGCAGAAGTCGTACCCGGTTCCGTAAGCCCTGTAATACGCATTTATCCGCCCGACTATCACATTTTCTGACGGATAACCGGGCGGCAGTGCGCCGTATATTCTTCTGATCATTTTTCCGCAAGCGCAAGATACATTGCATACGCAAGCTCAGCGGTACTTTGCACATCGCTTTTCTTTATCATACACGACGGCGAGTGCAGATACCTGCACGGAACGGATAGTGCGACCGTTCTGATACCGCCGACAGATGAATGGATTGCGCCGCTGTCGTTACCGCCTGCTACAAGCGTCTTTGTCTGACAGGGAACGTTTATCTCCTTTGCCTTTTCAAAGCCGAGTCGATACAGCTCACGGTCATATATCGTACTTCTGTCCATATAGCTTACTACACAGCCCTTGCCAAGTTCGCATACACGCTTTTCACCGTCATTGCTCGAAAAGTCGCAGGCTGTGGTGGTTTCAAGGACGATAGCATAATCCGGCTTTACCGTATAAGCGGCAACCTTTGCGCCTCTCGTACCTATCTCCTCCTGCACAGTAAACACGCAGGTAACATCATACGGCAGATTCTTATTCAGTATATCTACCATAATAGCACAGCCTATCCTGTCATCAAGCGCTTTCTCACGCAGATAGCCGTTGCCAAGCTCGGTATAATCGCTTTTGAAATATGCGCAGTCACCGAGAGAAACGTATTTTTCCGCTTCCGCCTTTGATGAAGCGCCGATGTCTATTGTCAGCGTGTCAAGCTTTACCGGTTCGTCACGCTCTTTTGGCGACTGCTGGTGTACCGCTTTGCCGCCGACTACTCCGACAGTGCCGTTTTTGAAGTGAAGCTGTCTGCCGATAACTACTTCGGGATTGATACCGCCGACAGTTGTAAATTTAAGATTTCCGTCATCGGTGATGTAGGTCACGATAAATCCGACCTCGTCCTGATGGGCGGCAAGCATAACCTTGTTTTTTGGTGTCGTAGCACCCTTTTTATTTACTACGATGTTGCCCAGTGGGTCGATTTTTGCATCGCACTCCTGCGGTAGCATTGAAAGTATCAGCTTTGTTACATCGCCCTCATCACCGCTCGTACCGTCGGCAAGACACAGCTTTTTTATATTCTCAAACAATTCAGCCATTTTCGGCACCGCCCTTCGTGGCAAAAGCCGTAATCAGCTTTGCTGTGGATATAACATCGTCTGTGTCGATGATTTCAGCAGGAGTATGCATGAATTTAAGCGGAATGGACAGCGTACACGCCTTTGCACCCGACTTGTTCACACTCATCGTGTCGGCGTTTGTGCCTGTTTTTCCGCCCATGACCTCAAGCTGATAAGGAATATTTTCCGATTTTGCAAGTGATATGAGCCTGCCTGACAGCTCTCTTGAAAGTGACGGCGCAATGCCTACCATAACGCCCTTTGACATATCGGCGCATTTCGCCCTGTCGCTGTCGGGAGTTTTCGCAAAGCTGACGTCCATTTCAAGAATATAGTCGGGGTCAAGATCATACACGGCTATCTTCGCACCGCTCTCACCGGTTTCTTCCTGCGCAGTGAACGATACGTCAAGGTCAAACGCAAGTTCCTTACTTTTAAGCATTTCGAGAGCAACCAGTATAGAAGCCACTCCGCACCTGTCGTCAAGCGCACCTGCACAGTATCTTGTGCCGAGCATAGCCACAGGCTCACAGTCGAAGGTTATCCTGTCGCCAAGCTCAATACGGCTTTCAAGTTCCTGCTTTGTATAGCCCGTGTCTATAACGATCTCCTCAATTTTAGGCACTCCGTCGCCGCTCTTTACATGGGGCGGAAGAACGGATACAACGCCCTTTACTTTTTCCTTGCCGTGAATCGTCACGCTCTGCGCCGCAAGCACACGTCTGTCGGGACCGCCTACCGCACCGACCTTTATAAAGCCGTTATCGTCAATAAACGATACGATAAGTCCCACCCTGTCGATATGTGCGTCAAGCAGAAGTTTACGTCTGTTGCCCGTACTTTTTATATGTCCGATAACGTTGCCGAAATCGTCAATACTGCAGTCGTCCGTGTAGCTTTCAAGCATTGACAGTGCAATTTCGGACGCACTTCTTTCATCGCCCGAAACGCCGTCAACACTGCACAGACGGTACAGCATACTGTTAATATCCATTGTCATCTTTCTTTCATGGCTTAATATAAGCCGTCCATTTTTATCTTTTCTTTTACTCTTTCAAGCTCCGCTATAAACTGCTCATCGAGCTTGCTTAAGCTGTAGCCCTTCGGGAAGATAAGCACGTCCTTGTTTACCTTGTAGGGAACATCGCATTTCAGCTGTACCATTGCGTGCTGTTCAAGACAGCTTTTAGGAACGGGCGAAACCCACATATAAGTGTTGTGCAGGTTTCCGAGCAGGTCAAACTGACTTCCTCTTTCGTAAACATATATACGCTTTTTACGGTGTTCCGAAACGCTTGAACGTGATACCTTCGAGAATGACAGCGACGGCACTGAAAGGTCGCCGTGTACTATCTCGATATAATCCTCTAAGTCGGAATATTTCACTATACCGTCCGGATTTTCCTTTGCAAGCGGGCTGTCCTTGTTCACAAGAAGCTTGTATTCAAACTCCCATAACGGACGGTATTTCAGATTCTTCCCGTCAAGCATTGCAAAATACTGCTTTTCGTGGATATTCTGATATCTGATTATCCCCAGCTTGAAGTCGAAGTTTAGGATGTTGTTGATAGCGTCCATCGAATTTGTTTCCTTGAAATTGATGGATATTTCCTTGTCGGTATCAAGCAGGCTCACAAAGTTTGAAAACGCCTTTGTGATATAGGTAGCTCTTGGAACGGAAATGCTGAAACGCACACCGTCATCCACCTTAGGCTTGTAGAGCGATACCATTTCGTCAAACTGATCAAGCACCGCCTTTGCGTAGCCTAAGAATTCGCCGCCCTTTTCCGTAGGAGCAACCCCCTTTGTAGTCCTGCGGAATATTGTGATACCTATTTCGTTTTCCAGCTCTTTTATAGCCTTGCTGAGATTAGGCTGTCCCATGAATAAGTTGTTTGCCGCCTTTGTGATCGAACCGGTTTTTTCGATCTCAACCGCATATTTAAGATGCAGCAGGTTCATTGAAAACCATATCCTTTCATCACAGAGGGAAAAACCTCTGTTAAATTATAACCCTTATATATTTAATTTTCTTTTTTAGGTTCAACGTGTGTAAAAGACTGTATTGCCTCTGTTATAGTCTTTTCGTGTGCGAGCTTACCGTACTTGTCAACCTCTGCCTTGTTCTTTTCGCCGTGTGTCAGGCAGCCTGCTCCCCCGATGCAGCCGCCGACGCAAGCCATACCTTCAATGAAGTTGTTGGGCAGAAGATTCTTTGATGCACGCATAAGCGCACGCTTGCATTCTTCAATACCGTCGCAGGAAAGTCCGTTCAGCTTGAAGTCCTCGTTGCCCTGCTCCTTGAGAGCCTCGGCAACTGCGTCTGCAAGACCGCCGCAGCGTGCGAAAATTCTGCCGTAGTACGAAGCGTTGTCAAGCTCTGTTCCCTCAAGCTCGGATACCTCTATATCCTTGCTGTCGAAGATAGCCTGTAACTCTTCAAACGTCATTGCATAGTCTACATAAGGCTTTACCTTATCCCACTGTACCTCCATCTTCTTTGCTGTGCAAGGTCCGATGAATACTACCTTGGCTGTGGGATCGCTGTCCTTGATGTACTTTGCTATTTCAGCCATAGGTGACAGGTTGTGTGAAATCTTATCTGTCATAGTCGGGAATGCTTTCTCGATGTACATTACGAATGCGGGACAGCACGAGCTTGTAAGGAAGCCCTTTTCGGCAAGCTCCTTTGACTCCTTGTACGCTACCATATCCGCACCGAGCGCCGCCTCAACTACGCTGTGGAAGCCAAGCTGCTTAATAGCCGTAACCACCTGATCGAGCTTTGCATAGCTGAACTGGCTTGCAATCGAGGGCGCTACTACAGCATAAACCTTGTAGTTCTGATTGTTGTTGCTTCCCTTTAACGTTTCTATAATGTCAACGATATATGACTTGTCGCTTATCGCACCGAACGGGCAGGTGTAAACGCACGCACCGCACGAAATGCACTTGTCGTTGTCAATGTGAGCCGCCGCCGAGCTTGTGTCTGTCGCTCTTGAGATAGCGCCTATCTTGCAGGCTCTCTCACACGGACGCTTGAATTCCAGAATAGCGCCGTAAGGACAAACCTTTGCACACTGACCGCAGTTTACGCACTTTGACTTGTCGATGTGCGCCTTCTGATGCTCGTCAAATGTGATAGCACCCATACGGCAGACATCTTCGCAACGGTGCGCTATACAGCCTCTGCACGCCTCCGTTACATCATAGCCGCCTACGGGACATTCGTCACAGGCAATGTCTATTACCTCAATTACGTTGGGATTTGTCGGATCGCCGCCCATAGCGATTTTAATACGTTCCGAAACGATAGCTCTCTCCTTGTAGATACAGCATCTCATTGTGGGCTTATCCTTGACTATTTTCTTCGCAACGTCATTAAAGAAGCTGAACGAATCCGCAGGCTTTTCAGTACCCTCTGTCGTCCATGCGTGTCTTGCGACTTCTCTTAAAACCTTGTACTTCAGATACTGTACCTTGGTGTCAAACTTTCTTAACTTCTTGTCCATTTTTCTTACTGCGGATTTTCCCCGCCGACCGCCCGAGCGGCCGCTCCTTTCACATAGTTTTTTTCTTCTTGTTCTACTTTTTATATCGGCTTTCTCTTTAGAAATAGCTTACTTTTATTTTCTTGCCCATTTGCCTCAGGCATTTGCTCAGTTCATCAACAAGCTGCATTTTTATATTGAAGGTGATAGGCAGATTAGGGTTCTGGTGTGCCGCATTGACAGCTCTGCCTACATAGAAATTGATATCGGTAGCGTCCTCAAAGAGCATTCTTGCTATGCACGATGCGCCGTCCTGAAGTATCGTCCAGTCATCGTACAGCTTGTTTTCACCCAGATAATCCTTAGCGTAGTCAAGCACCTTGCTTATCGTGATAACGCCCTCTGTAACTATATCTACACCCTCAATGGTAGCCATAGGCGGAATATCGGGGCTGATGTAGTCAAGGCAGGGTATAACCGGCTTTCCGAGAAACTGTCCCGTAAGTGTAGATGTCGTACCGCCGCAGACAATATGCTTTCCTTCTTTTGAAAAGAACAGCGTCATCATCTTGTTCAGATCCTTTGGATCGGACGGCGGACCTATCATAAGGTTTACCTGTTCACGCTCACGGATCTTTATGACCCCGACAGTAGTATCATCGCCCGGCGAGCCGCCGTACAGCCTTACGCATTCGTCAAGCAGAAGCGTGGCAAGCGCCTTTGCGGAATACTCCCTGTCATATACGCCCTCCATGAATTCTATTATATTATCTCTCTGCCACCCGAAATTGAGCGACGAACCGACGCCTGCATAGATAGCGCCGTCACTTGTGGTGATAAAGGTATCGTCCAGCTTAAGCTGTACCTTTGAAATATATATCGTCTTGCCGTCTATTTGATTTATGGTTTTCGGATAGTCAAAATTCTTGCCGTCACGCAGCATTATCACCTGCGGATTATCGTACTGGATTATCTCGGCTTCCTTGTTGTTTACCACCCTGATTATCGTAAAGGTCGAATATGCGACCTTTCGTACCTCGCACACGGGCAGGGTAGAAGCCATAGTTGCAACGCAGTCCTCAACGCTCATATTGTTTGCCATCATAGTGGATATTATCTTTGAAGTCAGCGTTGAAAGAATTGACGCTTTTACACCGCTTCCCAGTCCGTCTGCCAGCACGAATACTATTGAGTTTTCGTCCTGCTCGACCAGCTCCACATGATCGCCGCAAAGCTGTTCGTCGTGCTTGTTGACGCTGAGATAACCTATATCGGTGCAGAAGCTGAACGCTTTACTGTTCATCATTTGACAGGTTCTCCTTGAGCTTTGTAAGTGCGACCTTTGTTTCGGCGGTCGTTTCGCCGAGAAGTGACGCTATTTCCTGAACGACACGCATCTGCTTTTCGATTACCTTGTCGGTGACTGCGATAGTTTCGGCGGCGTTCTTTTCACGCTTTGCCCTTGATATCTCTTCACCGGTAATATCACGCATTATCGACATTATGATATGATAGCTCTTATCGTAGATTATCGTTTCTTCAATATATTTTCCGTATTCGGCAAGATAGGTGCGCTTGTTGTGGATATTCTCGCCGGTGTTCATAACCTCAAGATACGATACGGGGTCGAGTATCCTAACAACAGGACAGCCCATAACATCCGACAGGCTTTTTATATTCATTATTTCACGCGCCGCCTTGTTTATCTGCTGTACTTCAAGATCCTCGCTGAGTACCATAATACCGTTGGGCGTGTTGTTGATTATATTATCCGAGAAGCTCTCCGCTTTCTCCTTGAGATATGGCAGACACATTGTAAGATCCGCCTTGCCCTGTAATATAGCTACCGCTTTTTCACGGCAGGTATCATATCCGCAGCTTCCGCAGTTAAGCTCCTGTGACGGATCGCTCTTGTTCATCTTGCGGAGTATCTCCTCTATCGCTTTACTTCCCGGCATAGTCTTCTGAACGCCGATGAAGGGGAGCGATTTTGTCATATCGGAAAGCTCTGTTGTGTCGAATTTACCACTTCCGGCAAACTCATCAACGGCTCTTCTTTCGTGGATAACGCCCTCGTGCTTTTTATCCATAGCAGGACCGCCTATACAGCTGTTGACGCAGGCGGACATTTCTATAAAGCACTTTCCCACGTTGCCGTCTATAATATCACGCAGAGCGTTACGGCAGTTCTCCACGCCGTCTATCGCCATATAGAGATATTCAGGGTTGTCCTTGTTCATAGAACGCAGAATGCCCGATGTTGTGGGATACAGCCTTGTCTTTGCTCTGTCGCTTTTTCCGGCATTGTCCGAAACCGGACAGACCTCTATGTTCTCTTCCTTGAGCCAGCCTGTAAGCTCCTCAAATGTAAGCACGCAGTCGATTGCACCTGCGTAAGCGTCAGCCTCTGCCTTTTTTGAAAGGCACGGACCGATGAATACGGTGTGACAGCCGGGATATTTCTTCTTTAGTATCTCTCCGTGTGCAAGCATGGGCGATTTCACCTGTGCAAGATAGGGGAGAGCCTGAGGGTAATATTTCTGTATAAGCGTATTTACCGTGTGACAGCATGAGCTTATGATTATTTTATGTTCGCCGTCTGCAACCAGCTTTTCATACTGCTCGGTAACAAGCTGTGCGCCCTCGGCGGTTTCCTCCGCTCCTGCAAAGCCCAGCT
>ENA-OPWY01000570-OPWY01000570.1-human-gut-metagenome-genome-assembly--contig:-NODE-570-length-20936-cov-3.375078_pt1 | contig 20936 bp, 23 predicted proteins | sample MGYA00241515_ERZ502022 | MGnify/ENA primary metagenome ERZ502022 (study PRJEB25962, sample SAMEA2043045) | human gut metagenome | biome: human gut; feature: human-associated habitat; material: faeces...
GCCAGAAGGGAAAAGGCGCAAGCAGATGGCGCAGGTGAATCTGGAAATAGTATAAATAGCTTGCGGAAAAAGTCAAGAAACATGGGAGTGCGCTGCGAAGGGGTGTCGGGGGCGACCGCCGACATTCGTCTGTTTTCATTGCCCCCGACTCGCCTCCGCAGAAGCGAAATCCCCTGCTTGCGGGAAAAAGCAGCTATGACTGAAAGACCTGCTACTCGGCCGCGCCCATCTGGCGCGACAATATGCGAGTGGTAGATAGAGCAGCTTGGGGGGCGCATCTGCGGATGCGCAAAGTTACTGACAGGGACGCTTCGCTGCCTGCGCCTTTGTTGAGCGCGTTTGGCGAAATGGTCGCCCGTGGAACAGTTGGGGCGTTGCCCCAACCCCCACCAGAGGCGCCGCCTCTGGACTCCGCAAGGGGCATCGCCCCTTGACCCTTCCGCGCGATTGAGTTGGCTTCTCTTCCATACGCTGCCCGCGTGTTTATCCTCTTTTTTCCCTACCTAAGCGTTTGCCCTCTCAAATTTCTTCATGAACTCCACCAATTTCTTGACCCCTTCCATGGGCATAGCGTTATAAATCGACGCTCTCATACCGCCCACCGTCCGATGGCCCTTCAAATTCACCAATCCCTGTGCCGCCGCCGCCTTCACAAACGCCGCGTCCTTCTCCGCGTCGCCCGTCACGAACGTCACGTTCATCAAGCTGCGATACTTCTTCTGCGCCGTCGCCTTGAACAGCTTGCTGTTATCAAGGAAATCATACAGCAGCTTTGCCTTCTCCTGATTCACCTGATAAATCGCCTCCACGCCGCCGATGGACAGCAGCCAGTCGAACGTCAGCCCGGCGAGATAGATGCCCCAAGTGTTCGGCGTGTTGTACATGCTGCCCTTGTCGGCTTCGACCTTCCAGTCCATCAGCTTCGGGCAGATGGGCTTCGCGTGGCCGAGCAAGTCCTTGCGCACAATCACGACGCACAGCCCGGACGGGCCGATGTTCTTCTGCGCCCCGGCGTAAATCACCCCGTAGCGGTTCACATCCATCGGTTCGGAGAGAATCATGGAGCTTGCGTCGGCAACAAGGGGCGCTTTGACATCCGGCAGTTCCACAAACCGCGTGCCGTAGATGGTGTTGTTCTGGGTGATGTGGACGTAATCCGCGTCGGGGTCGAACTTCGCCGCCGCCATGTCGGGAACGTAGGTGTAGTTGTCCGCGCGGCTGGTCGCTGCGATATTGACTTCGCCGTAGCGCTTTGCTTCTTCTGCGGCAAGGTGCGCGAAATTGCCTGAATCGACATAATCCGCCTTGCCTTTGACCATCAGGTTCAAGGGAATCGCGGAAAATTGCAGCGTCGCGCCGCCTTGCAGCAGCAGCACCTCGTAATCATCCCCGATGTGCATCAGTGCGCGCAAGTCCGCGACCGTCTTGTCGAAGATATCGGTATACATCTTGCTGCGGTGGGACATCTCCATCACAGACATGCCCGTGTTTTCGTAGACCATCAAGTCCTTCTGCGCCTTCTCCAGCACCGGCTGTGCCAGCATCGACGGGCCGGGGGAAAAATTATACACACGCTCCATTGCGTTTCGCCTCCTGCATCATTTAGTGGGTCATTTATCGCCCACCGGGTGAATTTCGTTCCATGTGCATATCATACGCGCTTTCCGCCCGAATTGCAACCCCTTTTGCAGGGAAAAACAGGAGAAATACAAAAACGCCCGCTGAACATGATCGTCAGCGGGTTTCCTTGTCACAGATCCAGCACATACCATTCTTTCCCAGTCTGCTGAAAGCCAGCGACAGGAATATCTTTCTACTCTGCGTGTTGAAATCGTAGATGTTTGCCGTCACGCGCCGCGCGTGCTCAGGCAGGTATACATCGCGTTCAGCCACTCCAGCGAACACAGTTTGTCAATGTTGTCCACCCACTTGCAGACATCGCAATCCCGATACCACGGCAGCGCCGCTTCTGGGTTCGGATAATACGGAATCAGCGCAATCTCCTCGTCCACCACTCGATTTTCCACGCTTACCCACGCAGCCCCAGGAGCGCCAGCACCGCCGTTTCCAGCGCGCCGTCCTCGTTGTACTGCCCTGCCTTCACCTTGTATTCCGTGTCAAGGCAGATTCCCACGCCGCGCCGCACCTGCGCACCGGTGTAGCCCTGCGCCTGCCGCATCGTGCGCTCCGCCGCGAACGGCGCAATGCCAAGATTCTTCACCAGCTCCTGCCGGCTCAGTTTCTCGTACTGCATGATTTTCACATGCTGCATCAGCCGGTACTGCCGCAGCAGCATTGCCAGAATGCCCAGCCGCTCCTGCCCGGCGGTCAGCATATCGCGCAGGAGCATCAGCGCCCGCGCGCGCTGCCCCGCGACGACGGCGTCCACCATCTCGAACACCGTGCATTCGATGGAGCGCGTCGCCACGGCGTGAACGTCATTCTCCGTGATGGTGTCGCGGTCGCCCGCCAGCGCCGTCAGCTTCTCGATTTCCGCGCGCAGCAGCGCCGTGTCATTGCCGACCGTGAAGGACAAAAGGCTCGCCACGTCCGGTGCGCACTTCTTCCCGTTCTGCTGGAACACGCGGACAATCCACCCGTTCAGTTCCGCATCCCCCAGCGGCTCGAACGATACGATGCCCCCCTTCTTCTTCACCGTCGAATAGAGCTTCTTGCGCCCGTCCGCCTTGCCGCGCACATAAATGACCAGTACGCACGAATCCGGCACTTTCGGGATGTAGCTGACGAGCCGCTCTTCCGCCTCGCTCCGCCCGGTCGTGCCATTCAGCTCCCGCACAACGACCAGCCGCTTGTCCGACGCGAACGGCAGCGTTTCGCACGCCGCAATAATCTCCCCTGCCGACGGATTCTCCATGATGCTTTCATTCAGCTCCGCCAGTCCGTCCGCCAGCACCGCCTTGCGCAGCGCGGCCAGCGTCACGCTCTTGATATTCTCCTCCACGCCCTCAAACAGGTACGCGCCGCTGACCTTCCCGGCTTTCAGTGCCTGCACAAATTCATTGTGATTCATTGCATTCCCTCAAATTGGTCGATGGTAAAGCAGCTGTCCGCCATACGGATGATGATGGCTCCGCTTTCCAGCGTACTGTACACATCCGCGTCAGTAATGCCGCGCAGATAATCCGCCGCATTCTCCCGCTTGGTGGACACCAGCACGGCAGTCGGCGCGCTTTCGTCCAGAAAAGCCTGCGTCGTGCCGTTCTTTGACCCGTGATGCGCCGCTTTCACCACGTCGGCGGATACGGCGGCGTACTGCCCGTACCGCGCGCTCAAATCGCCTGTCAGCAGCAGCTTCACGCCCTCCGCCTCCACCAGCAGCGCCATCGAGCCGTCATTGGCGTTCGACGCTGAAAATCCTTCCGGCGGAAAGAGCACCGTCAGCTTTCCTTCCGCCCACTGGAGAATATCGCCGCGGTGGACTGTCTCGATGACCGTGCCGTTTGCCTCCATCCGCGCCAGCAGCGGGAGCACCTCTTCGTCGAAATCCGCCTCCAGTGCGCCAGACGGCATCACGCACCGGCGAATTGGTATGCCCTCATCCAGCAGTTCCCGCACGCCGCCCGCGTGGTCGCTGTGCAAATGCGTCAGCACGAGCAAATCCACCGGCAGATGCTCCGCGCGCAGGTATGATGCCAAGTCGCCGCCGTATTCACCCGCATCCACCACCAGCACATGCTTCTCCTGCCGCAGCACCGCGGCATCAGCGTCGCCCATGTCAAGCTGCATATATTCCGTCCCGGAAAACGGCGCGGGCAGCAAAATCGTCGCCATCAGCACTGCCCCTGCCGCAAGCATCGGCAGCCGCTTTTTGCGGTTCTGCCAGCGGTTCCGGCTCTTCCCGAACGGCAGCAGCGCCGCAAACACCAGCAGCCAGCCGAGTACCACCCACGCATCCGGCTGACGTGTCCACAGCGTCGGCGCGAACCGCCCCAGCGCGTTCACCAGGCGCAGAAATCCCTCGCTGACTGCGCGCGTCGCCGCCCCCGGAAGCGCCGCCAGCCACGGAATCGGCGTCAGCAGCAGCGTCACCCAATCCAGCAGGAGCAGCACGTTCATCCCCGTCACCAGCAGCACATTCACCGCAATGCCCAGCAGCGGCACGCGCCCGAACCAGTACAGCTCCGGCAGCAGCACGCCGAACTGCGCCGCCGCGGAGACGGACAGCAGGGACAGTATCTTCCCCTTCCAGCCGCGCTTTTTCTGCGCGTTCGGGGCGGTCTGCGCCGTTATCCCGCAAATCGCCGCCATCACGCCGTACGTCATTTGGAACGACGCGCTGAACAGCTGTGCGGGCGCAAACATCAGCTGAATCATTGCCGATGCGCACAGCACATGCGGCATCAGCACCCGCTTGTGGCGAATTCTTCCCCAGCAGACGAGCGCCCAGAGCAGCACGGCGCGGACGGCGGGCGCATTTCCGCCTGTCAGGAACGCGTAAGCCAGCAGCATCGGCAATGTCAGCGCCATCCGAAGCCGCCGATGTTTCACCGGCATCATCAGCAGCGCCAGCAAGGCAACCAGCACGCCCACATGGAAGCCCGAAACGGACAGGATATGCGCAATGCCGAGCCGCCGGAACTGTTCCTGTTCCTCGTCCGGCACTTCGTCGCGCATTCCCAGCAGCACCGCACTCGCCAGCTGTCCGGCTTCCTCGCCGCAAACGTCTCTCAACGTCTGCGCCATGCGGTGATTGAACCGTGCCGCCAGCCCATAAAGAGAAAGCCCGTCCGGCAGCGCTTGCAGTTTCGCCGCACCATACAGGCCTATCAGGATATTCTTCTGCCGCAGAGCCTGCCGGAAGTCATAACCATGCGGATTCCGCTGTCCCTGCGGATGATAGACTTCGGCGGTCATGCTGATTCTTGCCCCCGGCGTCAGGCAATCCGGGATTTTCTCATCCGCCTTAAGGTAGAACGTCCAGTATGCGCCGGATGCAATGCGCTCGCCGTTCAGCGTCACGTCCCGCAGGATAACGCGTACCTGCCCATTCTCCGCGCGGAAGTCCACCTCGCCCGCAACAACGCCCGTCACCTGCGCGTCTCCTTCCGGCGGAAGCGTCGGATTCGCCGTGCGGATGCCCAGCGCCGCGCCAAGCAGGAACGTCAGCAGCAAGCAGCCCGCCGCGCGCGTTCTTCGCCGTCCCAGCAGGAGCAATCCCGCCAGCGCCGCCGACACGCAGAGCATCGGCATTGCACTCGTCGGCGCTTGGAAGCCGAGGGCGATGCCCGCCATCATCAGCAGTGCCGCGCAGGGCATGAGAGCAGTTTGCAGCAATGCGCGTCGTGTTCGCGTGTCAGACACGATACGTTGCGCCGATATGCGCCAGCTCCGCGTCCGCACGAATCGCCCGCGCCTGTTTGAGCAACGTTTCCGGGTCGATGTTCGGGTTCAGGTGGGTGATAACGAGCTTCTTCACGCGAGCATCGCGCGCCAGTTCCGCCGTCTGCGCCGCGGAGAGGTGCGGCAGACCCTCCTGCCACATTTCCGTCGGGAACAGCCCATCCGCCAGCAGCAGATCCGCGTCCTGCGCGAAGTCCGTCAGCCCCTCCACGGTATTGGTGTCGCCGGTGTAGCACAGCGTCTTTTCGCCGTCCGTCACGCGGTACATAACCCCCGGCACAGGGTGACGCGCGGCAAAAACGCGCATGGAAAATTCGCCAATCTGCACCTCGTCGTCCTTTTGCACGTCATGCAGACAGAAAGCGCCGCTTTGCTGCACCACCTTGCGCACCATCGACGATTCGTCCACCGGCGCGTAAACATCCAGCGGTTTTGCCGCGCACGCCTGCAAGCGGAACAAGAGCGGCAGCACGTCGCTGCAATGATCGAAGTGCCAGTGCGAGAGCAGCAGCGCATCCAGCTTCTCCGGCGGCATCAGCGCCGTCAGCCTTCCGAGCGTGCCGCTGCCCATATCCATCGCCACGCGCGTCTTTTCCCCGCGCATCAAATATCCCGACGTTGCGCCATTCGCCGCCGGAAACGGTCCATTCATCCCCAGCACAGTCAATTCCATTCGTATTCTCCTTACCTTCGGGGAGACGCAAGGGGCTTTGCCCCTTGACCCCAGCAGGGCGCTGCCCTGCACCTGCGAAGGGTCTTCGACCCTCTCGACACCCTTCTCGCGATTGAGTTGAGCGCACTTTCATGCTTTGCCCGCGTGTTTAGCAGGGGTTTCGCGCCTGCGGGCGCGACCAGAGGGCATGAAAACAGACGAAGTCTGCGGTCGCCCTCTGGACTGCTTCGCATCCCATCTAAGTGGCTTGAGCTTTTTTGTTGCTTGTTTTTTATTGCTTGCCTAAATGATTTCGGATTACCCGACCGCCTCGTTGACCGTTTCTTCCTGCATCGCGTCCCACAGTTCCGTCTGTTCCTGCACGAAGTCCTCATCCGGCATCAGCGGCGTCGCGGTGTCCTGATCGTAGGAAACCGTCATCTGCACCAGCACGGCAGCATAACCCAGCCCATCGACATTGACTTTCTTGTTCAGCCCGACCTTCTTGCCGTCAAAGCGCCGCGTACCCAGCGTCTGCGCGGAGAGGGCGGATTTTGCCACATACACCGCCGCGCGGTCAATCGTGCCATCCACCGTCAATTCCGCCGATACGCTCAATTGACCGTTGCGCACCGTGAACGTTACGCAGCCAAGCTGCACATCGCCGGAGACCATCGGCACGACCATCGGCAGTTGATTATTCAGCGCGCTCAAATCCAGCAAAATCGCCTTTTTAGGCGACGAAACGCCGCTAATATCCGACAGTGGCAGTCCCGCCGTCGTGACGTTGGAATCCGTCAATCTTGGCGCAACGCGAACGACCGTGAAGCTGTTTTCACCGCTGTCCGTAGACAGGGTGACGCGATACGTCGTCTGTGCGCCATTCTGCGGCAGATACACTTCCTCTGACGCGAACATTCCGCTGCACACGCCGTAATCGCGCTGATAGACCGTCGATCCCCACTCGTCGCGGATGGTCATTGTAACGCGGCTGTCCGTATCCAGCGGACATGACACGGACAGATACCCCTTGTCGCTCGTCACACTGCCGCCCTGCGACGCATCCGCATAGTACACATCTTCCGCCAGCGCCGGAAAAGCCGCCAGCAGCATGAGCAGCAGCGCCAGAAATACACCCTTTTTCATCAGGGGATTCACCTCTATGAGATATTATGAGATATTGCGCAGACCTCCCCGCCTGCACTGATTCAACGATTTTCCGATGGTTTTTCATCCCGCGCAAAAGGGCTTTTCTCAGTCCACCATCAATGTGACCACCGCCGGCACAATCACCTCGCGGAAGCGCAAATCTGCGCGCTCCGCCAGCACGCCGGGGGTAATGCACTGGTCGATTTTCGCAAATTCCGGCACATTGATTGTCTCGGAGGACGTTGTCGTCAGCGTATGCACGTCGTTTTGGAAGGTATCGCCGCGCTGCGGGCGGATGACCACCAGTCCCAAGCGCTTCATGGCGTATTCCAGCCGGGTCAGCTGGCTGAGCATTACCGCGCGCAGTTCCAGCAGGGGCTTGGCTTCCTCGGCGCTCATTTCCGGCTTCATCAGCTTGGCAATCGCCTGATCCACCGCGTCGCCGAGTTTCGTCGCCATGCCGACGTAGCACTGCCCCAGCATCCGCGTATCCGCCTGATAAATCGCCGTCTGCCACTGCTGCATCCGGGCGTTCTGCTCCTCCTGCATCCGCGCGAAATCCTGCCGCAGTTTGTCGTACTGCATCCCCGCGTCGTCAAACAGCTGCGCCGCCCAGCGCGCTTCATCCTCCATCCGCTCGCGAACCGCCTTCTGCTGCTGTCCAAACCCCTCTTGGAATTTGGCGCGCCCTGCTTGTGCAAACTGGGCTTCCTGCGCCTTCAGTTTTTCTTCAAATTCCGCCAGCAGCTTTTCCTTTATCGGCTTGATTTCTTCCTCTGCCCTGCCGGTACGGGCTTCCTCTGCCTTCCTATTCGCTTCCTCCACCTGCCGGGCAGCGTTCTCCAGCGATTCATCCTGCATCTTCGCCATCAGCTGATACTCCTGCAGGCGCGCACGAAGCGCATCTTCCTCCGGCGCGGCACTCCGCCCGTCCCGGCGCGCCTGATAAAGCAGGCGGCTGACCGACCGCAGCACACGCACGCGGGTTGTAAACGATGCGCGCACAGGCAGTTCCGGGTCTGCCGAATAAGACGCCAGCAGCTCCCACGTCATCGGCTCGCGTTCGGCAGTGAACACATCCGGCACAGCGTTCGCGGCATCCGCCATCGGCGCATCCAGTACCAACATCTGATAGCACTGCGTCACCGCGCTGTACACCAGCATGGCGCATTTGCCCTGATGCTTCTGCGTCAGCTGTGCATCCAGCTGATCCAGCAGCATGGACGCCCCCAAGTCGCGCAGCTCAATATACAGCCGGGAAAGCAGCTTCTGATAATAATCCCGGCGATTCTGCCGGCTGCCGCCCGCCAGCTGCTCCACCGAATCCTGCTGAAACAGCGCCAGTGCGGACAGCGTTTCACGGCGGCTCTCGTACTCATCATCATACGCCGCCTGCTGCTGTTCCGCCCGCTGATAGCGGTCATCCTCCGCCTTTTCGCGCGCTTTTTCCTGCTGCTGGTCTACCGTCTGCTCCTGCTCCGCCATGGTATTGCTCCTTCCGCGCGTTGTGCGCTTGCTGTCGCTTTTTGCTGTTTCTTAGTATACCATCACCTTGCGCGAATTGCAACCCTGCTTGACCGCGGCGGATTTCCGTTGTATAATTTCTACCAGTGCTCTATATTTTACGGGGAGGTCATTTTCCATGCAGCCTGTTTCTTCCGATGCGCCTGCATATCCAGACGAATCATCGGAAAAAATACCCAAGGCGCCGTGCGGCACGGTCAAGCGCGCGTTTCGGGCGGCTTTTCCCCACACACTGCCGATTCTGGCGGGCTTTCTCTTCCTTGGCTTCGCGTATGGTCTGCTGATGCGCACCAAGGGCTTTTCGTTCCTCTACCCGATGTGCATGGCGATGACAATTTTCGGCGGTTCGCTGGAATATGTCACCGTATCGATGCTGCTTTCACCTTTGCGCCGCTGGAGACATTTCTGATGGCGCTGCTGATTTAGACGCGCCACCTGTTCTATGGGCTGTCTCTGCTGGGCAAGTATGCCGGGACAGGCTGGAAGAAGCTGCTGCTCATCTTTGGCCTGTGCGACGAAACCTTCTCCATCACCTGCCCCGCGATGTGCCGCCGGAGGTTGACCGCGGCTGGTGCTACCTGTGGGTGACGGTGCTGGACTGGTGCTACTGGGTGGCGGGCGCGGCGGCGGTGCTGCACATCTGGCGTCGGCAGATGCTCTTGTCCATTGCCGGCGGCACGATTGTGTATATGCTGCTGGTGCAGATGATGTAATCGCTGTCACAAGCAAATCACACTATTTTCTTTACCGAATCCACTAATTGCATTGGTCAAAACTCATATCAACCCCACCGGAGGACATGCCCATGAAACAGCTTCCGCTCCCTGCGCATCCCGTATTCCCTTCCCGGCTGGACAGCTTGGCAGCACTGCCAGAACTCCTTCGCAGCCGCCAAATCGGCTGCGTTCTCGTCATCGACGATGCCCATGCCGTCGATTGCGAATCGCTCCTGCTCCCCGTGCTGGAGGACAGCCAAATCATGTACGCAGTCCACGCTGCCGTGTCACTCTCGGACAGCAAGGACGGCGCGCTGACCCGCACGGACGTTGATACTGCCCTGCAGGCCTTCACCGACAAACAGGCGCAGGCGATTCTTGTCGCCGGCGGCAATGACGCAATGGCGCTGGGTCAGGCGCTGCTGGCGCGTCTGCACACAAAAGGACATGCAGAAACATTCGAGCAGTGGCGCACGATTCCGCTGATTCTCCTGCCAGCAGCGGCGGATGCATCCGCCGTATTCGCAGAAACAGGTGACGTGTTCGACCCGGTGCGCGGAAAATCACGCCGCTTTTCGCTTCGGGCGCATACCAGCCGCTATGTGCTGATGGATGACGCGATGCTGGCGCTTCAATCGCGCGAATCGCTGCTCCGCACAGGGATTTGGACAATTGCGCACGCCATCTGCGCGGGCATGAGCCGCCTTCTGCCGCGCGAAGAGCGTCAAAAGGCAGAAAACGCCCTTCGTGCGCTGACCGGACAGCTGATTGCCGTCAGCGACGATGCTGCCGTGCCGGAAAGCGAACGCTTCTCCTCCGATTTGGCGAGCCGCCGCGCGCTGTACACCGCGTCGCTGGATGCCGCGGAAGCCTTCGCCGTGTCGCATGATGCGGTGCTGCCCGCACTGCTGAATGCCCTGACCACTGTAAAGCAGCTTTCGCCGGACGAGACGCTCCCGCTGCTGCTTGCGCCGATGATTGCGCAGTCCGAAGGTGCGCGGCGAAAGGCGTTGTCCGACATGGCAATCGGCGCGGGGCTGTGCGCCGCAGATGCGGACGGCGCGGCTGCGCTGGCGGCATGGGTGCGCGACCTCGTGTTCCATGCGGGGTATGGCTTGACCCTCCCGACGCTGTATCATCGGGATATTCCCGCCGTCGCGCGAATTGCCGCGCAGGACACGCTGCTGAACCGCTTCGCCTTGGAGGACATTCTCCGCGCCGTCATGACGCCCGATGCGCCCCACGCGGATATTGCCGCGCTGTTCGCCGCGCAAAAAGCCTGCTTTGCGTCCGGCATAACGCGCCCCGTGCCGCATCGGCTTGACCAGCTTCGCCGCCTGCGCCGCGCGATTCTGGCACACGAGCAGGATATTGAAGCTGCCCTGCAAAGCGACCTCGGCAAGTGCAGGACGGAAACGTACATGTGTGAAATCGGCATGGTGCTGTCGGAATTGGGCTACCTGCTCCGCCGGACACGCCGCTACTGCCGCGATACGCACGTTCTCACGCCGCTGGCGCAGTTCCCGGCGCGCAGCTTCATCCGCCACGACCCGATGGGCGTCGTGCTCATCATGTCCCCGTGGAATTACCCATTTCTGCTGACCATCGAACCGCTGCTTGGCGCGCTGGCGGGTGGCAACTGCTGCATCCTGAAGCCGTCGAAGGATGCACCCGCGACTTCCGCCATCATCCGGCAAATCTGCGCCGAATGCTTCCCACTGGAGGAAGTTGCCGTTGTCGAGGGTGGGCGCACGGAAAATCAAGCGCTGCTTGACCAGCCGTTCGATAAGATTTTCTTCACCGGAAGCAGTCACGTCGGGCAGGAGGTGCTTCGCCGTGCAGCGGAGCATTTGACCCCCGCAACGCTGGAACTGGGCGGCAAAAGCCCGGTGATTGTCGCGAAGGATGCCGACCTGACGCTCGCCGCGCGGCGGATTGCGTTCGGCAAGCTGCTCAACGCCGGGCAGACGTGCGTCGCGCCGGATTATGTGCTGGTGGCGCGCGAAGTCGAAGACGCCTTCGTTGCGGCGCTGCAAAAGCAGTTCGACCAGCTCTGCCCTGACCCGTTGCACAGCGCAGCGTACGTCCACATCGTCAACCAGAAGCACTTCGACCGCCTGACCGGGCTGATGGCATCGGGTCAAATCGTCTACGGCGGCAGTATCGACCCCGCCGCCCTGCGCATTGCGCCGACCATCCTCCGCAATGTTTCGCCGGACAGCCCGGTCATGCAGGAGGAAATTTTCGGCCCGATTCTGCCGATTCTGCCCGTCAGCAGCCTCGACGAAGCGATTGCCTTCGCCGCCGCACGACCGCATCCGCTGGCGTGCTACCTGTTCACGAAAGACCGTGCCGTGCAGCGCCGCGTGCTGGACACGCTGCCTTTCGGCGGCGGGTGCATCAACGACACCATCATCCACTTGGCGACGAGCCGGATGCCCTTCGGCGGCGTTGGACACAGCGGCATGGGCGGCTACCACGGGCGTGACAGCTTCCGCTGCTTCACGCATGACAAGAGCATCGTCAAAAAGGCGCTGTGGCTGGATTTGCCGATGCGCTACACACCGTACAGCAAAAAGAAAGAAACGCTGATTCGCTTCTTCCTGAAATAATACGATTCCCAGACGAAAACGTGCCGCATAATGAATCCCCAAATAGGATAGTCCGAATGGCAAGCCGCTGTATGGATGCAGTCGTGAAAGGGATACCCGCTGCAAAAGTGGGCATCCCTTTTTCGTATTTTCTCTGTTTCGGGAAAAGACCGGATTGATTTATGCCCCAAAACGTGATAGAATTAGTTTGTCATAACAAACCGACGGGGAGGAATCCCCCCATGCTGCTGCCGAAAGGCAGTTTTTTCAGCGAGGTATGTTAGCGAAAACTAACGAAAATTAGAGGAGTGCAGCGTATGGAAAGTGAGCAGCGGAAAAACGCCATTCGCGGGGCGTATCATCTGACCGGATCGAACAATTTTTACGACAGCATGATTACCTGTTCGACCTTCTCCGGCAAGGCGGTCTGCCGCATGGTGTGGGCGATGAACCGGCAGGAGTGCGAGGACTACCTGTCCAAGGCGCTGTCCGGCATCCCGGAGGATTTCGCGGGCACGATGCTGGAAGTTCCCGTCGGTACGGGCGTCCTGACCATGCCGGTCTACCAGACGCTGCCGAAAGCAGACGTGACGTGTCTGGACTACTCGCCGGACATGATGGGTCAGGCAAAGGAAAAGGCAGAAAAGCTGCACCTGACGAACGTAAAGTTCCAGCAGGGGGATGTCAGCGCGCTGCCATTCGCGGACGGCGAATTTGATTTGGTGCTGTCGCTCAACGGCTTCCATGCGTTCCCGGATAAGGAAGCGGCGTACCGCGAGACATTCCGCGTGCTGAAACCCGGCGGAACATTCTGCGGCTGCTTCTATGTATCAGGCGAACACAAGCGCACGGACTGGATGATTCGCCACGTTTACGAGCCGACAAAGTTCTTCACGCCGCCCTACGAGACGGTGGACAGCCTGCGGAAACGCTTGCAGAGCATGTACGCGCAGGTGGACGTCGGCAGCTTGAAGAGCATTGCGTGGTTTATCTGCCGCAAGGCGGATTGATAATGACAGGAGATGCAGGAAGAATGCGTGAAACCAGCAGCAAAGTCACACTCTCCGGGGTTCCGGAAACCATGCTGCAAACCGTCTACGCCCGCGCGAAGGAAACCCAAACCCGCGGGGCAGTTCGCGACGAGAAAGCCGTTGAAATCATCCGCCGGCTCGACTACGATTTCTCCTTGGCGGATAAGGACAGTGCCATGTCCAGCGGCGTCATTGCCCGCACCATCGTGCTGGATAAGCTCGTAAAGACCTATCTGTCGGCACATCCGGGCGCGGTGGCGGTCAATATCGGCTGCGGGCTGGATACGCGCTGCTATCGGATGCAGGGCTATCAGCACTGGTATAACCTCGATTTGCCGGAGACCATCGCCGTGCGCGAAAAGCTGCTGCCGGAAAACGGAAAAATCTCGCAAATCGCCATGTCCGCGATGGACGACTGGGGCGGTATGGTTCGCGAATCAGGCGACGCGCTGGTCATCATCGAGGGTCTGACGATGTACCTGAGCGAAGCGGACGTGCAGCGCATTTTCGACGTAATCGCTTGGCGCTTTCCGCGCGTCACCGTGCTGGTGGAAGTGATGAACCCGCTGGTCGTGCGCAACTTCAAGGAAAAATCAATTGAGGGCAGCCACGCGAAGTTCACATGGGGTGTTCGCAGCGGGCAGGCACTGGCGGCGCTGCTGTCGGGCTTCCAGCTGGTGGAAGAGCACAGCCTGACCGAAGGCATGGCGGAGTTCCTGCCGATTTACAAGGTGCTGGGCAAGATTCCTCTGGTGCGCAATATCTCAAACCGCATCGTCGTGCTGCAAAAATAAAGGGGATGCAATCATGGTCTGGTCGATTGTCGCGCTGGAAGCCGTCAGCTTTACGGCGCTGCTGACGCTCGGCGCAATCTGGGCGTGCGCTGACATAGTGCTGATTGTGTCGCTGGTGAAATAAGGAGGAATCCATATGGCGTTTTTCGAGAACACCCGCAAGCCGACAGGCTTCGGCGGCCGCCTCATGGTCACCATGATGAACATCGGGCATCGGGCGCTTGCGGACTGGGGGCTTCGCTTCCTGCCGCTGGCGGAGAATGCGGATGTGCTGGACTGTGGGTGCGGCGGCGGCGCGAATCTGCGTCTGATGCTGAAAAAGTGCCCGACGGGAAAAGTGTGCGGTATCGACTATTCTCCCGTCAGCGTAGAGAAGTCGCGAAAGCTCAACCAAACCGCCATAAGCGCTGGCCGCTGCGAAGTGCTGCAGGCAAGCGTGCAGGCATTGCCGTTTGATGACGCGCAGTTTGACGTGGCAACAGCATTCGAGACGGTGTATTTCTGGGTGGATTTGCCCGCGTGCTTCCGTGAAGTTGGGCGCGTGCTGAAGCCCGGCGGGACGTTCTTCCTCTGCAACGAGTCCGATGGCGATCATGCGCAGGACGAGAAGTGGACGGAGAAGATTCCCGGCATGACGATTTACAAGGACACACAGCTCAAAACCATGCTGGAACAGGTGGGTTTCCGCCAAGTGGAGACGCACAAGAACGGCAAAGGCTGGCTGTGCGTGACGGCACGAAAATAATGGAAAGGACAAAGCAACCATGAAAATCCTCGTTTTCGGTGCGGGTGTTCTCGGCTGTAATCTGGCACGCAATCTCTGCCGCGCGGGGAAAGACGTGACCCTGCTGGCGCGCGGCAAATGGGCGGAGGAAATCAAGCAGAACGGGCTGCGCATCAAGAATCAGCTGCTGCCGTTTCCGTCGGTGACACACATCCCGGTAGTGACGGAGCTTTCGCCCGACGCGGCATATGACGTGATTTTCGTCGTCGTGCGCTACACCCAGCTGGAAAACCTCCTTGAACCTTTGCGGAAGAGCAGGGCGGAGAACATCGTGTTCGTCGGCAATAACCTGCGCACGGATGCGCTGGTGGCACAGCTGCCGGGGAAAAACGTCATGTTCGCGTTTTCCCTGTCCGCCGGGCATCGGGAAAGCAGCCGCGTCGTGTCGATTGACCTGAAGAAAATCACGATTGGTCAGCTGCGCACATCGCCGTCCAACAAGGCGCTGATTGACGAGATTTTCGCCGGAACGAGGTACAAGGTCGTCTATCAGCCGAACATGGGCGACTATCTGCTCTGTCATGCCGCGTTCGTCACCCCGGCGGCGTTTGCGTGCTACAAAACAGACGGCAACTTGAAGAAGCTCAAGGGGAATACGGCGTACCTGCGCAAGATGGTGGACGCAAACATCGAAGCGTACCGCGCCATCCGCGACGCCGGGCACGAGATTCTGCCGGATGCCGACAAGGCGTTCGAGAGCGACAAGTACCGCAAGGTGTGCCTGCGCTTCTTCAAGCTGATGGCGGCGACGAGCCTCGGCAAAGTCTGCGCATCCGACCACGCGATGAGCGCCACGGATGAAATGAGTGCGCTCAATCGAGAGTTGAAGCAATTTTTTGATGCAAACGGCGCGGATTATCCCGTCTGGCGCGCGTTGGAGAAGGAATGCGGAAAGTACCTGAAATGATTGGGCAGGCGCTTCTGAAAGGCGTTGATCTGGGCATTCTGCTCATGCGATTTGCGCGGTCGGAATCGTCTGCACGGCGCTGTGGGTATCATGATGATTTTCGTGCATTGATTATGGCGTATCGAGGCGATTTGTATGCTGTTTCAAACATATGGTGAAAAGTGCAAGCCCGCCGTGCTGTTTTTCCACGCGATGGGCGTGACAGGCGCAAGCAGTGAACCGGTAGCAAAGCACCTGCAGTCCCGCTGCTTCTGCATTCTGCCGACTTCGACCGTCTACTGCGCAGGGCAGACGTACCGCGGCAAAGCGGACGAGGTGCGGCAGGTAGAAGATTTCCTAACGGCGCAGGGCATCAGCGAATTGGCGCTTGTCGTCGCGTCATCCATCGGCGCTGACCTCGCGATGGCGTTCCTGAAGCAGACGAAACGCCCCGTCGGACACGTTTTCTTCGACGGCGGGCAATTCGCGCAGATTGGGTGCGCGACGCGGCACATCTTGACGCCGTTCCTGTATCTCGCCATCAAGAGCCTATACTGGTCAAGGGGCGGGACGCTGAAGAAAATCATGTGGTGTGACGATGATGGCATCAAGCCGTACTTCATCGCGGCAGGGAAAAATTTGCGCTATGGCAATCTGCGCCGTCAAATAGCGGACAGCTTGGAGGACAAGCCGTTTCCGCCGATGCCGGAGGATTGGCAGAAGCGCGCGTTCTTCGAGTTCGGCAGCATTGAGGAGCACATGAAGTACCGTCCGGCGGTCATGCAGGCGTATCCGGCGGCGAATTTCCCGATTTTTGCGGACTTCAACCACATACAATACCAGATTCGCGACCCGAAAGGCTTTGCGGACCTGCTGATAAGCATCATGGACGCGGGCAAACTGCCTGAGCTGCCGTTTATCAAGGCATAGGAGGAGCACCATGTTCTGGGACAGCGTCGCATGGGTCTACGACATTTTCGCGGATGGCATCAACCGCAAAGCGAATCGCAAGCTGTGCAAGGTGGTTGCGGGGCTGATTTCGCCGACGGACGACGTGCTAGAATGCGCGTGCGGTACAGGGCTGCTCAGCGGTGTGATTGCAAAGCGCTGCAAATCCCTGACGGCGACGGACTTCTCCGCAAAGATGCTTGCGCGCGCCCGGAAGAAGTACGGGCATTATCCGCATGTGCGGTTTGAGCAGGCGGATATCCTGCATCTCCCCTACTCCGATGCGCGCTTTGATGCCGTCGTCGCCGCGAACGTGATTCACCTGCTGGATAATCCGCATCAGGCGCTGCGGGAGCTTGACCGCGTGTGCAAGCCGGGTGGAAAACTTATCATCCCCACCTACATGAACCGGACGGACAAAGGCAAAACAAACCGCGTTTCCGGCGTCATCGGCAAGGCGGGCGCGGATTTCAAGCGCGAATTTACGCTGGAAACGTACCGGCAGTTTTTCGCCGACGCGGGCTATTCCGACATGCGCTTCGAACTGTGCGAGGGGCGGATTCCCTGCGCGGTGGCGCTGATTCGCATGGGCGTATCTGCGGACGCAAGGAGAAACCCATCATGACGATTGTGATTCAACTGGCGCTGTACTGCTTCCTACTGTGGCTGATTGTGAAAGTCGCGGTCGGGAATAACGCCATCAATGGGCTGTACTTCTACCCGAAGGCATTTCAGGAGTGCGCGATTTCGCGGGGGCTGATTGACCGCGCAACGGTGCAGAAGAAGCGCCGGAACTGCATGATTGCGCTGTATGTGCTGCTGCTTGTTGCGCCGGTGCTGATGATTGGCGTGTGGAATCGCGTCACGGACTTCTGGACGGCATACGGACAGGGCGTGCTGTTTCTGGAAGTCATGAACTGGTTTGACGGGCTGGTGATTGACATGCTCTGGGTCGGTCACAGCAAGTTCTGGGCGATTCCGAAGATGGAAGACGTACCGTATACGCAGACGTGGGGGCAGATGCTCAAAAAGCGCCTGACGCTGACGGTGATTTGGCTCGTCGGTGCGTTCATCATTGCGGGCCTGGTCATGCTGATGCCGAACTGATTCTGTTTTCAGACGGCACGGATGAATTTGAAAACAATATACAAGGAGAAAACTGATATACGTCTAACAACCCTCGATGAATCATCCATTCAAGCCATCGGTCATGCCTTTGGCTACTACGATTACGGCAAGGAAACCGGAATGGGGGCGGCATGTTCTTCTCCTGACAAAACAGCGCTGTATATCTGCGGTTTTGTCCGCGCGATGCTCGCTGCCGGACTGCTCTACACCACCAGTGAGCGCGGCGAAGCGTTCATTGCCTATCGTCTGCCGGGCGAAAGGGTGAAGCTGACGGCGTTTCTCCCACTGCTCAAAGGCGTGTTTCAGGCGATGACCTTCCGGGAACTGTGCCGGTTTGCGCGGCTGATGAAGCGCGCCGGGGCAAGCCTGAACGACCGCTACGACAAGGAGAAAAAGCCGCACATCTACGTCGGGCTGGTGTGCGTGACGGAGAAGTATCAGGGGCAGGGGTACATGCGGAAGGTGCTGGAGATGGCGTTCGCGGACGGCAACCGCCTGCAAGTGCCGGTTATTCTGGAAACGGACGCAAAGTCGAAATGCGACAAGTATGTGCATTTAGGGATGGAACTGGCTGGCACACGCGACGCGGGCGAACTCGGCACACTCTACGACCTCATCAAGTATCCGGATAAATAAAATTCGCCGCAGAACGGGCTGAAAACAGCGTGTCTGCGGCGATTTTTCGTATGATGCTGTCAATGTCACCCTTCCGGCGAAATAGACGCCCAGAACCGCTCGAACGTGTACTTTTCCGCTTCCTCCGCCGTCAGCTGATGCACATACGCCGCGCGCTGACCTTGGCTGCCCGCGCCGGTGGATGCGAACTCCGCGTAGTAGCCCGTCGCGGGGAAGTAAGGCTTGTTCCAGTCGTGCCACCCCTCCGGACGGATGTGCGCGCCCAGTTCGCAGTGCAGCAGGACAGTTTTCGCGAACTCGCGCCACGGTCTGCCGAGGTAAATCGCGCCGTCCGGGACGCCCTCGCCCTGAAAGCGGCATTTCATGAACACATAGCCGAATTCCTGCCCTTCCGGGGTGGATGCTGCCGTGCAGAAGCCGAGTGCGGGTTCTTTTTTATCGCCGCGGTCGCGCAGGCCGTCGATGCTCACGATGTCGCAGTCTTCGAACCACGCCGCCGCGCCGCCGAAGATGAAGTCGATATCGCCCTCGATGCGGCAATGACGGTAGACCTGCCTTTGCGGGATGCGCGGCAGGAACTGCGTCGGGCCAATGAAGCCGTCCTTCTGGATTTCGCGTGGCGGCAAGGGCGCGGTGAACAGCGTATCCTGGCAGGATTTAAGCGTGCAGTCCTCGCAGCAGAAGCCGTCGCCGTCCACATAGAGGGCAAGCGCCTGACCGACCTGCTCGCGCGGATATGCGCTGTTCTCCACCGTCACGTTGCGGAGTGCACAGTCGCGGGCATTGATGAGCAGCGTTGCCGTGCGGAACGTGCCGCGTTTTTTGCCGTCGGGGAGGATTTCCGCTGCGCCGTCGTGCCAAGTGATGCGGGTCGTTTCGGCGCTTTCGCCCTCAATGCAGGTGTGCGGGCGGCGAAGCGCGATTTTTTCCTCGTACACGCCGGGTGCAAGATGAATCGTCACGGGCTGATCGTCCGCCGGAAGCGTGTCAATCACCGTTTGCAGGGATTGCCCTGGTGCCACCTGAATCAACATTCATTTATTCCTCCTGCTTTGCCGCGTGGATGGGCGCGCCGTGCCCCGCCATCGCCTGATGCTCGCGTGTCAGTTCCTGATACAGCTGGGCGGGCGTCCATGCGAGGTTCGTTTCGGTCATAACGCCCTTGAGCCGCACCGGGGGAACGCGCATTTGCTTCATCGTCGTCAGGAAGCGTTCCACCAGCGGCAGTTCCGAGAACGCGAAGTAGAGCATTTCGCCGCCGACAGCATTCTCCAGCGCGGCTGCATCCGTTTGACGCTCCGCCTTTCCGCACAGTGCCCCCAGCGTCTGCCCGCAGTCCGCCATCGCCACGTCCATCACGCGCATCCCCATTTTCATCGCGCAGAACCGGATTTTCCCCAGTTTCTGCGGTGCCACATGAAACGCCAAAATCAACTTACTTTCCATATCAAAAGACCTCCCCAGAGGCGCTGCCTCTGGACTCCGGCAGGGACTTTGTCCCTGCACCCTTTCGCGCGATTGAGTTGGTGACACTACCATACAACGCCCGCGTGTTGATTGGGAAACGTTAGACTTTCTTCGCGAAGATCATCCGTCCGGCGCTGGTTTGCAGGACGCTGCTCACCTGCACATGCAGCACCTGCCCCACCGCATCGCGCCCGCCTTCAACAACGACCATCGTCCCATCCGGCGTATACCCTACGCCCTGCGTGGCTTCACGTCCCGCCTTGACAATGCGCACATCCAGCAAGTCGCCCATTTGCACCGTAGGGCGAAGCGCACAGGCAAGGTCGTTCAGGTTCATCACCGCCACGCCCGCCTTTTCCGCCGCCCGGCTCATTGCCGCGTCGCATGTCACAATCACCATATGGTGCTTCTTCGCGTCCGCCAGCAGCACCTGCGCGAGTTCGCCGCCTGCCGTGCTGTCTACGCGCTTGATGCGTCCGAACGCTTCGAGCTGCGAAAGCGTTTCTCGTCCCTTTTCGCCGCGGATTCGGCACGTCTCCTCCTCCGATGCGCTCAGGCGCTGCAATTCCTTCTCCACCGAGCGCGGAATCAACAGCGTCCCCTCCAGAAATCCCGCGCGGCAGACGGCAGCAATGCGCCCGTCAATCAGCACGGTTTCGTCCAGCAGCTTCGGTTTCGCCGTCTTGATTTTCCTGTGTGACAAAGCGACCTGCTTGTTCCCCTTGGGGCTGAAGCGCTGGAACATCCGCTTGAAATCCGCCGCGCGGCGAATCCCCAGCGTCACACCCAAAACGCCGAATACCACGAACAGAATCGCGCACATCGCCACGGTGAACATGCTCGCGCCCATGAGCATCACCAGCTGTGACAGCAGCGCGGCGATAATGAAACCGCCGACAAGCCCGCTGATGCTGCCTGCCTGCTGCTCGAACGTCATTTTGTCCATGCAGCGTTCGACCAGCGCGATAAGGCGGGTAATGCTGTCAATCGCGCGCGGCGCAATCAGGTATCCGCCCAGCCCCAGCATCAGCGCGAACGCCGCATACAGCGCGCCGATGCTCATTGCGGGGTTGCCCGCCATTGCGTTCAGCTGCACGATGACGAACGCCAGCACCGACCCCAGCCCGATGCCCAGCGCCGTCACCAGCGCCCGCAGCAGTTTCTTCACAAGATCCGATTTCATAGCTGTTGCAAAACTCCTTACAATAGAACAACACCATTAGGGTAACACCGCGCAAATGAGGTGGTCGGCTGGCGAATGGATTTTTC
>ENA-OPWY01000575-OPWY01000575.1-human-gut-metagenome-genome-assembly--contig:-NODE-575-length-20804-cov-5.869295_pt1 | contig 20804 bp, 15 predicted proteins | sample MGYA00241515_ERZ502022 | MGnify/ENA primary metagenome ERZ502022 (study PRJEB25962, sample SAMEA2043045) | human gut metagenome | biome: human gut; feature: human-associated habitat; material: faeces...
ACATAAAGAACTAATATATAACATAAAAACAGTCCTACACCCATAGCAAACCAGGCATCAAAGTGAATTGCAAATTTGTTATCATTAACTTCAATGCCTAAACCAGAGGTTATCATAGGCATTGAGCCAGTAGTTGCTAAATTTGATATATTCATATTAATTGTTTCTTGACATGTTATTCCATTTTTACAATCAAAATCTTTACTTGTAACGTCATCTAGGTAATAAAATAAACTAAATACACTAGCAGACATGCTTTTTCCGAACGAACTCATTTCTGTATCGGTGTGACCAATTAGAACTTTATCAATTAAATGTGAATTTAAAATAAGTCTTTGTATATCATACGCTTTATCAAATATTGTTGGAACAGTTCCCATTAATACAACGACTGCTATTAATTTAAAAACCAGTTCTCCACCTTTTTCTTTATCAGAAAATGTATCAGGTTCTAGTACATACTTTATAAATTGGAAGGTAACATAAAAAACCATTATTATTCCTAATAGTAAAGTTACCCTTTTATATATAATTGTTATTGGTGCATCATGCCATACACCATCAACTTCATATCTTGCATTAAGTATTCTAATGTTTGCAAGACTGTAGAACACATCAAAAAGTATTGATATTAACGAATATATTGCATTACAAATAGAGCCAGCAACTTTTCTAAGTTCTCCATTTATGTTAATTAAAAATAACATTTTTTCACCTCCAAACCCAGTTTATATTGAGCATGTTTTAAGCCCATCCCATACATATTGTGATAAATCTATAATTACATTTATTAATGTTGGAATAAAGAAAACCATAACTCCAATTAATAATTGTTTAAAGAATTTCTTTTGATATTTCTTCATTTCATCTTCTTTATTTGCAAAAGCTGCCTTAGCAAAATTATATATACCTGTTACTATTAATATTATTGGTACTATGATCCTAGGATACATTAATATTTCATCAATCATATCTTGTATTTCTGGAGTAATTAAACAATTATCTGGATTCTCTTCACTACATTTACATTCCAATTTTTCATCATTAAATCCAATATTAATTTCGCCAATTTCTCCAACATAAGTTTCTTTTGATACATTCTTTCCCCATACAACTATGCAACTAGAATCTCTCGCTTGAAGTTTTTCTTTAAATCTCTGAAAATTCAAAGTTTCTCCATTTGAACTACATATGTTATTAAGATCTCTTACAACATATGATTCATCTTCATTGCAATGTCTAGCTATTATATATTCAGGGCAACTTGTTGCTTTATCTGCTTCTTTTGCTCCTCCTTTATAATAAGCCGGAACTGTGCAAACTTTGCTTTCCGTTTTGCTTTTAATAACCGAATTAACCCAAGCATCTTTTCCTTGATTAATCCCACCCAAATTAACAAAATAGACTGTTCCAATAGTTCCGTCTTTACTAGTTCTGCCTTCATCAATACGATGATTAAAATGAATTGCCAGGTCTTCACCTAAGTAGTAACACCAAAGATCTTCTGCATATACTTTTGTATTTGCATAGAAACAAATAAACGTTATAAAAATCATTAATAATATTTTTTTAAAATTAAATTTCATACAATTTCACTCCAAATCTTATATCAAAATTGTATCATATTTTTTTATTAATAACAATATCTTTTATAAAATTTATAGAATGAATGCAAAGTCAAAAATACACCTTTCGGTGTATTTAAATAATTATAATTTTTCCATATTCTTTTTATATAGAAATAATGTTGCTATTAGTGATGCAATCATAATAAGTGATATTATAAATTTAGGAATGCTTCCTGTTGTTGGATTTGTTAAATCCACATGAGTTCCACTATTTTCTTCAGTATTACTGCCTGGTTCTTCGGAAGGTTCTTCAGGAGATGGCTCTGTTCCTATTTCTCTTGATATTATTATTGAATGAGTTTGTTCTATTTTTCCATCTTTGTAAATAGTTATAGCAACTGGATTATTTCCTTCTATTATATTTAAGCTAAAACTTCCTTCACTATTACTACATTCTTGTTCTTTTTCTCCTGTTAAATATTTACAAGTATAATTATCATTTATTAATTTGTAGTAGATAGTTACTTTATCAACATTATTAGGGTAACTTGCTGTATGTACCCATACTCCTGTTGTATTATCTATTGTATATGTATTTATATTTGTTTCGTTTGAAGTTAATATACTAAGTAAATTGTCTTTTGTTGGATCTACATCAGGATTAGGTTCTGGAGTTGGTTCTATAGATTGTTTATTAGCAAGTTGTAGAATATATATATTTTCTTTTCCAACTTGTGTTGAATCTTCTTCTTTTTTATCAATAATATCAATTAAAATTGATTCTCCCCTATCTGGAGCATCTATTTCTACGGATAATGTATTTCCATTTGCAGTAGGCTCTAAACAATCTGTTCCTTCTTTGTCTTTGCAAATTTTAACATTGGATTTTGCATTATTTAATTCAACATTAATTTGAATTTTGTTTATAGTTTCTTCTGTATCACTTCCAAATTCGTATAGATAAGCTTCATCGTATTTGGTTGGATCAAACGTAGCATTAGTAGGAGCTATTTCAGTACCATCTGCTTTGACAATAATATTTTTAACGTTTGGGGTAACATCTACCGTGATTGTAGATTCATCACAGTTATCTTGTCTTTCATTTTCACATATTGTAGCAATTACTTCAACTTCTCCAATACCACTAGCAGTTAATTCTCCTGTTTGAGAATCTATTGTTGCTATATCACTACCTTGACCTATACTCCAAGCTACATTATAGTTTTCATTTATACCTGTAATATTTAAAGTAGTTTCATTTCCATAACGTAGTACATAGTTTCCTTTTTCATTTGTAGATAATTCAGTACTAGGGACTATTTTATAAGTTCTTGAAGATATATTAATTGCACATGTTCCATTTATTATATTTTCTCCATCAGTAATAGATATTTTTAATGTTGTGCTACCTTCTTTAATTCCTTTTACATTTATTTCATTAAAATTATTACCTGCTATATTTTCTGCGATTGAAGCTATAGATGTATTTTCTATTTCCCATCCAAAACTTGCATCACTATAATCACTAGTTATATCATTATTATCAGTATCTTTTATTGTTACTGTAATTTTTTTAGTATTTCCGACATACATTGTGGTATCACTAACTTCACCACATGAAATGCCAACTGTATTGGTACTATATGTTCCATTACTTACTATTGTTACTGCAAGTGCTATTAATAGTATTGCTATACTTGCTCCAATTAATATATTTCTTTTCATAGATTTCCCTACCTTACGTGATAAGTATAATATATTTTTATATTTTTGTAAAGGTTTATATTTTCTTTTTTACGATTACTTTATTTTTGTAGTTTCTATTATATTACCATAAATATCTTTTAGATAAATTATATTATTTTTAATTATTATATAACTTTTGTAAGTATTTCCTCTTGGTTTGGATATACTACCAGGATTTATTATAATTTTATTATTTTCTTTTATAATTTTTGATTTATGAGTATGTCCCTCTATATAAATATCATAATCTCCTACAGTATCTTTATTATATAACATTCCATGTGTTAAAACATAATTTATATTATCAATAGTTATTCTTTGAATAAGAGGATTATTATATGATGTATGAAAATTATCACAATTTCCTTTTACAGAAAATAATATTTTACTTATGTTAGAAAGTTTATCAATAACTTCTTTATTTTCTTCTTTCCAATAATAATCTATAGCATCTCCCAAGAAAAAAACATAATCATAATTTTCTTTTTCTAATATTAAATTTAAAGTATCTATGTCACCATGAATATCCGATAATACAAGAATACTATGCATATTATATTATCTCCTTATTTTTCATTTATTAATATTTCTCTCATTTCTCTTAATATCATTACTTCTTCATTAGTAGGTACTACTAAAACAGGAATACTAGAATTTGATGTTGTAATTACTCCTTCTTTTTTATCTTTGAATGAAGCGATTTCTTGATTTGATTTTTCATCTAATTCAATACCAGTTACTTTAGATATTTTATTTATTATATCTTTTCTTAAATCAATAGCATTTTCTCCAATACCTGCTGTAAATACTATTGCTGATAAATTTCCTTCTATTTGAAAATAATATTTTCCTATGTTATTTATGATGCTTTGGCAAAACATATCATAAGCAAGTTTAGCTTCTTTGTTTCCATTTTCTAATAATTCTCTTACATCACGATAGTCATTTTTTCCACATATACCTAATAGTCCACTATGTTTATTTAAGTCATTACTAACTTCTTCAATAGTCTCATGTCTTTCTTTCATAATATATTCTATAATGGAAGCATCAATACTACCAGAACGTGTTCCCATCATAAGTCCATCTAATGGAGTTAATCCCATTGTGGTATTAATACTCTTACCATTTTCTATTAGTGATAAACTAGCTCCTGAACCGATATGGCAAATAATTAAATTAATATCTTCTTTATGTAAATAATCTTTCATATATTCTGTTATATATTTATGACTAATACCATGAAAACCATATTTTCTAACACCATTTTCTTGATACCATTTATATGGAATGGGATACATATAATTTACTTTGTCCATTGTTTGATGAAATGAAGTATCAAAGACAGCTACGTTAATGGCATTTGGTAAATTTTTAAGCATAGCATTTATACCCATAATTTCTCCAGGTAAATGTAGTGGACCTAATTTGATAAGACTTTTTATGTTAGATAATACTTCTTCATTTATGATGGTGGCTTTTTTATATATTTCACCACCATGTAGTACTCTGTGCCCTACCCCTATTATTTCATCTTTTGAGTTAACAACATTATTTTCATACATTATTGAAAGTAAAACCTTTATTGCTTCATCATGCTCTTGGAGATAAGATTTATCTTTTATTTTTTTATCTTTTATAGTAATAGTCCAAAAAGAATCTGGATTTCCTATTTTTTCAAAATTTCCTTTCATTAATATTTCTTCGTTTTTGTTATATAAAGTAAACTTTAAAGAACTACTTCCTGCATTAATAATTAAATATTTGTCTCTCATTTTTATAACCTCCTAATAATATTTTAACATATAAGAAAAAAAATTAATATTCAAAATGGGTTATTTGTGTTAGAATTGTTTTATTGGAGATGGTTAAATGATATGGTTATTTATTATACTAATAATTTTGGTTATTGGATACTTGTCTTTAGGTTTTTTCTTTTTTAATTATTCAATGAATCCTAAATTTTCTCGTAAGAAATTATTTAAAAATAGAAATGAAAAGTTATCTAGTGATAATGCTTTGGAATGGTATAAAAATACAATACATGAAAATATATATATAGCTAGTTTTGATAATTTAAAATTACATGCTTATAAATTTAATTCTAAGACACATAAATATGTAATTATAAGTCATGGATACACTAATAATGGTCTTGATATGTTAGATTATGCTAAACATTATAGTGAACTTAATTTTAATGTAATATTGATAGATCATAGAGCACATGGAAAAAGTGATGGAAAATATTCTACTATGGGAATAAATGAAAGTAAGGATATAATGTCTTGGATAAATTATATTATAGATAATGATAAAAAAAGTAAGATTATTTTACATGGTATATCTATGGGAGCTTATGCTGTTATGCTTAGTGTGGCTCGTGGTAATTTGCCTAAGAATGTTTTATATGCTATTGAAGACTGTGGCTTTTATTCTATATATAAACAATTTTATCATCAATTAAAGCATGAGGGACATATACCACAAGTTGTTATAAGTGCTGCTAATATATTTTATATATTAATATTAAAAGTAAATATATATAAGTATGATATATTAAAATCTTTAGGTACTGCTAAATTACCAATGCTATTTATTCATGGTAGTAAAGATAAATTTGTTACTATTGACTATTTAGAAGATGTTTATAATAATTATGGTGGAAAAAAGGAAAAACTTATTGTAGATAATGCTAAACATATGAAATCTGTTATACAAAATGAAAAATTATATTGGAGTACTGTAGATAAATTTATAGATAAGAATTTAATTAGGAAAGAGGAAAAATAAATGAATGAATTAATTATTAATGAAATAGCAAAAGATTTAAATGTAAGGGTTAAACAAGTAGAAACTGTTTTAAATTTACTTAGTGATGGTAATACAATACCTTTTATTGCTAGATATAGAAAAGAAGCTACTGGGGCATTAGATGAAGAAGAAATAAGAAAAATAGATGAGGTTTATCAATATCAGGTTAACTTATATAAAAGAAAAGATGATGTTATTAGACTTATTGATGAGAAAGGTCTTCTTACTGATGAATTAAAAAACGAGATAATGAAAGCTACTAAATTAGTGGAAGTAGAAGATTTATATAGACCTTTTAAAGAAAAGAAAAAGACTAAAGCAACGGAAGCTATTAAGAATGGTTTAGAACCTTTAGCTAAAGAGATTATGGCTTTTCCTATTAAGGGAGATATTAATGAGATTGCTAAAAAATATGTAAATGAAAATGTTAAAACTATTGATGAGGCAATTCAAGGAGCTAAATATATTATTGCTGAATGGATTAGTGATAATGCTAAATATAGAAAAGTAATTAGAGATAATACATATAACTATGGAATTATTAATAGTAAAATTAAGAAAAATGCAACAGATGAAAATAAAGTATATGATATGTATTATGATTATAGTGAGAGAATTAAATATATTAAACCACATCGTATTTTAGCAATAAATCGTGGTGAGAATGAAGATGTGCTTAGTGTATCAATAGAATATGAAAAAGATAGAGTTATTAATTATTTAGAGAAGATGGTTATTAAGAATGAAAATTCAATTGTTACTGATATCGTTCGTGATGCAATTCTAGATGGTTATAAAAGATTGATACAACCTTCAATCGAGAGAGAGATTAGAAGTGATTTAACGGTTATTGGTGAAGATGCAGCAATTAATAATTTTGCTAAGAATTTAGAATCACTATTACTTACTCCACCAATGAAAGAAAGAATTGTGTTAGCATTTGATCCTGGTTATGTAAATGGTTGTAAATTGGCGGTTATCGATAAGACTGGAAAGTATTTAGATTCAGTTGTTATTAAGCCATTTATTCAAAGTAATAATCAAGATAAGCTTACTCTACAAGCTGAATTAATAGTTAAGAATTTGATTGATAAATATAAAGTAGAGATTATTGCAATTGGAAATGGAACAGCTTCAAGAGAAAGTGAAAAGTTCGTTTCTGAAATGATTAAAAAATATAATTTATCATGTAAATATGTAATTGTATCTGAAGCTGGGGCATCAATATATAGTGCATCAAAGATAGCAATTGAAGAATTTCCTGATTTAGCAGTTGAGAAAAGAAGTGCTGTAAGTATTGGAAGAAGGTTGCAAGATCCACTTGCTGAACTAGTAAAAATACCTCCTGAAGGAATTGGAGTTGGATTATATCAACATGATGTATCACAAAAGAAATTGGCTGATAACTTAGATTTTGTCGTTAGTAAAACAGTTAATAGTGTTGGAGTCAATGTTAATACGGCTTCACCTTCTTTGCTAAAATATGTTTCAGGAATAACTAAGAAACATATTGAGAAGATTATTAATTATCGTGAAGAAAAAGGAAAAATTAATAATCGTAAGGAAATTGAAAAATTACTTAATGAAAAGGCATATGAACAAGCAATTGGATTTTTAAGAATTACGGATGGAGATAATATTCTTGATTCAACTGGGATTCATCCAGAAAGTTATAATATTGCTTTAGAACTTTTAAAAGAACTTGGAATGACGCTTCAAGATGTTGGTAGTAATGATTTAATTAATAAATTAAACGAAATTAACCTTGAAGAATATAAAGATAAGCTTAATACTGATATTTATACTTTAGAAGATGTAGTTAATTCTTTAAAGAGACCTAACAGGGATCCACGTGATGAGATGCCACAGCCAATTCTTAAGAGTGATATATTAGAATTAGAAGATTTAAAAATTGGAATGAGACTACAAGGAACAGTTAGAAATGTTGTTGATTTTGGTGCTTTTATAGATATTGGTTTACATGAAGATGGACTTGTACATATTTCTAAAATAACAAATAAATATATTAAGCATCCAAGTGAAGTATTAAGTGTTGGAGATATAGTTGATTGTTATGTTGATGAGATTAAACTTGATAAGAAAAAAGTTAGTTTGACTTTGATTAAAAATTAATTTATAGATGTATTATTAATTTAATGATAGAAATATTTATAATATTTTTAGTTAAAATAAAAAATCCTTTGATGATATATAATTATTTAGATATATCATAATCAAGGATTTTTTATTTTGATAAAATTTATTTTTTATTGACTTATTATGGCATTATTATGACGACCTTATTTTGTTTTTTTTAAATAGTTTATTTTATTAATTTGATTGGCAATTATTTTGTATATTTCTCCGATTACAATAATAATTAATGAAAATAAGAAAATACTAATAATATTGTTAAATGAAATTGTCATTATGCTTAATTTGTTAGCAAAGAAAGGAATTTCTGTTACTATTAACTGAAGAAGAATAGAACCTAGAATAACATTTGTAATTAAAGGATTGGTTGATAATGGAGTTTTAAAGATACTTAATGATTCGCTACGGCAGTTAAGAACATGAATATTTTGAATAAAGACCATAAGCATCATAATTATACTTCTAGCTAAAACAAGATTGGTCTTTTGATCTATTAAATTTTTCCATGTTAGAAAGACAATTAAAGAAATAGATATACCATAGATAAGAACTTCTTTCATCATATTGAAATTAAAAATAGATTCACTAGTTGGACGTGGTTTTTCTTGCATGACATTTTTATTAGATTTTTCAAATGATAAAGCCATATCTTGAAGGCCATCAGTGACAACATTAATCCATAATAATTGGATAGCAATTAATGGTAGTTCATATCCAAAAATGATAGATAGAAGACAGAATAATACTTCTGCTAATCCACATGATAGTAAGAAGAGAACTATTTTTCTAATATTTGCATAAGCTACTCTACCCTCTTTGATACCTTCAGAAATAGATTTAAAATTGTCATCAATAATGATCATAGAAGCGGCTTCTTTAGCAACATCGGTTCCACTTCCCATAGCAATGCCAATATTAGCACTTTTTATAGCTGGAGCATCATTTACTCCATCGCCAGTGACAGCAACAAATTCACCAGTTCTTTTTAAAGAGTTAACTATATTTAATTTATCTGTAGGAGTGACTCTTGAGAAAATCAATTTATCTTTAAGATAATTATCAAAATATTTTTCTCCTTTATTATATGCCTTTTCTAAGTCTGTTCCTGTGGCTACTTGATGATAATTTTTGACTAGATTTAATTCTTTACCAATAGCATATGCAGTTAATGGATGATCTCCAGTTACCATAATTACTTTTATTCCTGCTTGATGGCATTCGTTAATTGATTCTTTTACTTCTTCTCTTACAGGGTCAATAAAGCCTACCATTCCCAAAAACTTAAGATTTTTAATATCTTCTTCCTTAGTGCTTTTTACTTCTCCATCACATACAGCAATGACACGATATCCCGATTTTGAAAGAGTAGTATTTTGTTCTTCATATAACTTAACATTCTCAGAAAATGACATTACTTTTTCTAATGATCCTTTTACGGTACAGTATAATTTGCCATTTTTTTCATAAAAGGCGGCTGAATATTGTTTATCTGATTCATATGGAATTATTTTTTTTAGTTTGAGTGTCTTTTCGATGTGAGTTTTTTCTTTTAGAGCAAGAAAGGCAATGTCAATCGAGTCTCCATAATATTTGGTTTCTTTGTCAGTTATTTTAAAAGTTGCTTCATTGTTTATGGAACATAATTCAATTAAGTGATGAACTTTTTCTAAATTGTCTTTTTCTTTTATGGAGTCATTATTAGAGGATGAACTTGATTTATCTTTTATTGAAGAATGTGTTCCTTCTTCGATGGGAATAATTTGACCATCAGCGGTGTATCCAGTGCCAGTAATTTCAAATTTTGCTCCGTCATTTAGAACAATTATTTTAGCAGTTTGTTCATTTACGGTTAGTGTTCCAGTTTTATCGGTAGCAATGACAGTACAGCTACCAAGTGATTCGACCGAATTTAACTTTTTGACAATAACATTTTTCTTTCCCATACGATTAGATGCGATAGTTAGCGCCATAGTTAGTGCTAATGGAAGCCCTTCTGGCATAGCAGATACAGATAAGGCTACGATGGTAAGAAAGATTGATTTATTCTCATATCCTTTAGAGTATAAAATTACGACTGAGATAATAGAAATAGCAATGATAATCATACTTATTTGTTTAGAAAATTTTTCGATTCTGATAGTAAGTGGTGATTTTTCATCTTGGGCAGTAGATACGGATAAGGCAATTTTTCCTATTTCGGTGTTAACTCCGGTAGCGACGACAACCGCTAAGGCTCTTCCAGTCATAATGTTAGTGCTGGCATATAACATATTAGTCCTTTCTGCTAAATGAGTATCATCTTTTAGAATATTAGAGTTTTTAATTTGTAAAATACTTTCTCCGGTTAATGTTGATTCATCTACTTGAAGATTGGTACATTCGATAATTCTAGCATCAGCTGGGATTTTATCACCACTACTTAGGACTAGGATGTCTCCAGGAACGATATCTTCTGAATCAATTATTTTGGGTTTACTATTTCTTATTACTTTTGATTTGACTTTTATTAATTTAGATAAGGCTTCAGCTGATTTTAAGGCTTTATATTCTTGATATGTTCCCATAATGATATCTACGGAAACGATAAAGGTTATGACTAAGGCATCAGTTGTTTCTTTAATTAAAAATGAAATTATGATAGTAATTATTAAAATTATTTCTATAGGGGATGATAATTCCTCAAAAATAATGTTAAAGATACTTTTTCTTTTTTTGATTGGTAAAATATTTTTACCATTAGTTTTTAACAATTCATTAGCATTCTCTTCAGTTAATCCTTTTTCTTGATTAGTCTTTAATTCAGTTATTATTTCTTCAGTATTTTTAGAATAGTACATATTATCACTCACCTATCATATTTTAATTCATTATATCATATATATTTGTAAGTGACAATTGCGGTAAGCAGTTATTTTTTTGAGAATTGGATACATTTGATATTTTTTAGGCTTTTTTTCAGAAAATTGTTGACAAAGATGGAATAATCTACTATAATTTATATTGCCTACTTGATTTGCGGATGTAGTTTAATGGTAGAACTTCAGCCTTCCAAGCTGACCACGGGAGTTCGATTCTCCTCATCCGCTCCATAAGGAAATCCGCTCGAACTTTTCGAGCTTAAATACAACTAATTCAGAAATGGATTAGTTTTTTTGTGTTTCGAACTCCACTTTAGCTTGGAAGTCATACAAAGACTATCCTATTAAAGAAAGGATGGTTGCTATGGTAAATATTATTAAGCAAGAAATAGTTATTGAAGAATCATTAAAGAAAAAATTAGAACTAATATGTGAGTTTTCAAATACTACTCTAAAAATCATAAATGGTAGTATAAGAAAAATAGATAGAACTAACTTAACCTATGTTGAACCACATAGAATAATCATTAATAATATTACATTTCTTGCTTTTAATTATTCTAATGAGATATTTATTGAAAACCTATCTAACAAAATTAAATTATCTGAATTAGAAGATTACTTAAAAACTAACTAAATCGTTAAATTAAAAACTAAATTCTCTAAGTAATAAATTATATATTTTATAAGACTAAATGCTCGTAATTATTTGTGATTATAAGCATTTTTCTTTATATTATAATTGATATTTTATTAAATTTGTAGTATTCTACTAATCGATGAAGAGAATTTAATATTTTAATTCCACGCAAAAAAGTGACGAAAATGGCATTTTTTTAAAAATTATAAAGTTAAATTCTCGTCATTAAAGTTTAATTATGAATGATTTTTTTATGTTTCATTTGTCATTTATAATTTTATTTTTTAGAACAAACTAGTTTGTTCTAATTCATTTATTTTAGATTCTAATTCTAAAATATAATTGTTTATGTTATCTATTTCAGAAAGTGATGATTCCAAATAGATAACAATTTCTTTAATGATTTCATCATTGATGAAATTATATTTAACATACTCTAATAGTTCTATGGAGTATGTTTTTATATCGTTTAAAAATATAATATTTTCATTTATCATTTTTATTTTCTCCTCTTTAACAAATCTGAAGATAGATTAACTTCATCAGGTGAGATAAGTTTAATATTAAATTTGTTAATTATTTCTTCACTCATTAATGTTGAAATCGCTTCATATGGTGTTTTATTATTTAAGATAATTCTACTGGTCGAATTAATATGTGATGCAAGAAGATTACAGTCTTCTTGTGTTAAATGATTAAATGAATTACCTTTCGGTATAACATATCTAATATATTCATGATTTTTTTCTATACTTCCTTTTTGATATGAAGCACTTGGATCACAGTAAAATACATTTGCTAAAACTTCTCCAGTTTTATAATCAGCTTCAATACTAATCGGATTAAAAAATTCTGAACCATTATCTGTAAGTATTACTTCAAATAATCTTTTAAATTCATCATGCCCAATTATTTTTCGAATATTAATAAATACTTTTTCAACACATTCCATTGTTTTGTTTTCCATTAAAAATATTAACATGAAATTATAATTTCTAAATAATAGAGTAAGAAAAACTTTTCCACCTTTAATACCTTCAACCGTATCCATTTCAACGATTGATGCATAAGGCTTTAGAGTTAAATAATTTAAAAAATCTTTATAGATTCTTCCGATTCTTATTATTGATTCTGTTCTGGTTCTTCTTTTTTTATCGTCTTTTCTAGGTTTATAAGATATTTTTCTAGTTAAATCTATATTTCTAAAAGAAAACAGATTGCTATTTACATAAGAATAAAATGTTGGTTTAGAAAAGTATAATAAATCTGGATGATTAATAAATACATGATTAATACTTTGATGTTTGTCTTTAATTAAAGGCGTAATAATATTATTAATTTCGTAAATTTCTTCTTGTGAAATTCTAATCCCAATTCTAGATTCAGTTCTAAAATTTTTATATTCAGCATCGGCATCTTTTGCACGATAATAAAATTTAGAAAATTTACAATGTGATTTTTTCTTACAACCATTACATACATATGGTGCTTTATTTAGTAATTCGCATTTTCTTTCAGTAAAATTTTTACAAGATTTATTGCAAGATTTACAACCAGCAAACTGGCAATTATTAATATTAGTACAATTAGCAAAAGTTGTTCCATATTGTATAGATTTCTTTTCAAATCTATGATTTAAAATTTCTTTTGAAATAGTAGTTCTATGTTTACCTATTGCTTTTCCAATTTCAGTTAGATTAAAATTATTTTTTAGCATCTCTTCAATTGTTTCTCTTTCATTAAGAGTTAAATGTTTTTGTTTCATTATAAATAAACCTTCCTTTCATGACAAATGAAACGAGATTTATTATAAATCATAAAACTATATTTATAAAACTAAATTCTCCAAAATTTAAAAAACGAGAATTTAAAATTTTATTCTACAAAACTAACTAAATACTACTTATTCCCTATAGAGGGAATTGACAAATCTATAAAAAATGATATTATATATAACCAATGAAAGAGGTATGCTCTAGAAATGGAGGTACATCTATGAAGAATAAACAAAAGTTATCGAAATTTTATAATATTTATTTTAATGAGGAGTCAGTAGTATTTAGACTTTACTAGATACTTTTGACTCCTCTTTTTTAGTAAAAGGAGTTGAAGATTAATGGATAATAAAAAGAAATTATGTGGAATCTACATGAGAGTATCAACCGAAGATCAAGCTCGTGAGGGTTTTAGTTTACCAGAACAAAAAGAACGATTAGAAGCCTATTGTAAGTTTAATAACTATAAGATAGTAGAATATTATACTGACGCTGGAATAAGTGCTAAAACAGGCAATCATAGACCAGAATACGATAGAATGCTTGAAGATGGTATACAAGGCAAAATAAATATGATTATTGCTTTAAAACTAGATAGAATTACAAGAAGTACAAGAGATTGGGAAACTTTAATGGACTACCTAGAAAAATATAATGTTAATATTGCTTTTGTTAATGATGATATTAATACTACTACTGCTAATGGTAAAATGGTATCTCGTATTATGATGAGTGTATCTCAAAACGAAATTGAAAGAACATCTGAAAGAACTATTATCGGTTTAGAGGGCGCAATTAAACAAGGACATATTCCTGCAAGAGCTCCACTTGGTTATAAACATATTGATAAAAAATTAGTACCTGATCCACTTACAAAAGATATAGTTATAAGAATATATAATTTATATTTTGAAGGACTTACTTATAATACTATTGCTAAATTATTTAATAAAGAAAAAGTATTAGATAAAACTAATTGGAAAGATACAAGTATTTTAAAGATAATTACTAATGTTATTTATAAAGGAGATTATATACAAGGTAAAACTACAAGAAATCCAAGATACTTTCCTGATGTTGTTGAACCTATTGTATCAAAAGAATTATGGGATAGTTGCCAAGCACAAAAGAAAAAGAATCAAAGAAATTATATGAGGAGTCAAACATATATCTTTTTACAAAAATTAAAATGTCCTAAATGTGGAAGAATACTTGCTGGTGGCGCTTCTCATAAAATAAAAGCTGATAAATGGTATTACTACTATAGGTGTGAAAAATGTCGTGGCAATATTAGAGAACATGAAATTGAAGATTCTATTAAAGAATTACTATCAGATATATTTGAATACGATTCAGTTGTTAATGAATTCTTTTTACCTGTATTACAAAATAAGATACATGATCCTAAAGAAGATTTTGAAAAAGAAATAACTAATCTAAATAATAAAAGGATTAGAATTAGAAAAGCATATATTGATGAATTATTTATCGAAGAAGAATACAAAGAAGAAACAAATATTATAGAAAATAAAATTAAAGAACTACAAAAGAAGATATTAGAAAATGAACAAGTAAGTAAATTAAACTTATCTGTTGATGACATTTTAGTTAAAAGAGATATGGACTTTATCAACTTTATCAAACTACCAATTTTATATAATGCTTTTGTTGATAGTTGGGACGGTTTAGAACGAGAAGAAAAAGCAGAAATAATTATGAGATATATTGATGATATTGAATTAGAATTAGTAAATAATAAATACAAAGTTAAACTAACTAATTTTAGATCAACATTCTATAAAGATTTTAAATCATTATTTGATAAAGGTTATATCGATTGGAAAAGAAAAATAGTACATTCATTTAATGGTATATGTGTAGATGGTAAAGTTCGTTATAGTGAATACTTACCTGCCAAAGAAGTATATAGATATTTAATGAGATTAAATGAATGTTATGAAGTGAATTTTTATAAAGGTTATCTTCAAAAGAAAACCGAAGAATTAAAAATGCTACCACTTCATAAAGGAGATGTTGTTGTAAGAATATTCCCTACTGAGAAAGATGATGACTCAAAAGAAATATTAGGTATGGGAATGTTCGTTACAAAAGACTCTCCTAACGATATTAAGGTAGACATTCCAGACTTGTTTGAATGTATACCTGATATCGAAGATTAATTTATGAACGTGGCACGTTTTGTTTACGATAGTAAATGAAAGTGGCGATAGTGTTAAATTAATACGGTTTCTAAGGTGGTAAACCTTAGCTTCCATATCTTGTCTTTGACAAGATATATAGGAAGTTATAAATAATGACAAAGCCACTTTCGTGCCATTTCAATATTTATAATTTAAGGGGTGATAATAATATGGAATTATCTTATTCACTACATTTAGGAAATGATAAAAGCAAATCTATTAAAGCAAGACGAGAAGCAAAAAATACACTATCTGGAACAGTTAATAGAAGTAATAATGCTATTCAAAATGTAAGACAACTTGGAAAAGTTAATCATCATAATTTAAGACTATACGATAATAAACAAGACCTAATTAAAACTATTAAAGGTTCTAATGATATTACAAAAGATGTTAAAGAATTGTATTTAGATTTATTTGAAGAAGCTAGACTTGAATATAATAAAAAACAAACTAGAGATGATAGAACTATTGATAACTACTTTAATAAAATAAGTAATGATACAAAACATGATTTAGCTTGTGAAATAGTTATTGAACTTGGAAATATGGTTTATTGGGATGGTAAAAGTTTAGAATACAAATATGAAATGACACAAGTATTTGAAAAACAAATTGATGATTTAAAAGAAATAGTTCCAGACTTTTATATAGCAAATGCTACTATTCATTTTGATGAACATTCTCCACACTTACATATTGTTGGAGTTCCAGTTAAAGAAAATTGTAAAACAGGTTTATCAAGACAAGTTGGTAAGACTTCAATATTTACAAAAGAATCACTAGTGGTTATTCAAGATAAAATGAGAGAAAGATGCATTGATGAGTTTAATATTGCTTATGGTTTAGATTCTAAACTAAAAGAAAAACAAAAAGGTAAAAATAGAGATATTACACCTTATGAAAGAAAAATCTATAATGAAAAAGTTAAAGGACTTAAACAAGAAATATCTAATCTTGAAAATGAAGTATATGATTTAGAAGATAATAAAGAATCTATCAATAAACAAATTACTAAACTTAATAAAGATAAAACTGATATAGCTGATGAAATTGATAAAAAGAAAAAGATAAATAATAAAATAATCTTAAAGTCAAAAAATCAACTATGGGATGAAAATGAAAAATTAAAAGAAGAAATTGAAGATTTAAAAAGATTAAATTATCAATATGAGCATAGATATAATGATTTAAAAGAAAAAACAGATTATCTTATTAATCAATTAAATAAAGTATTTCAAAAACTTCCAGAGTTTATTAAAGCAATAGTTGATCACTTATTTAATCATAGTAGTTTAGATTTAAAATACTTTAAGCAACAATACGATCCAGAAATAAAAAGTAGGTTTAATATCTTTAATTTATTTAATAAAAAAGAAATTGAAAAGGCAACTAAACATATTAACTATGAAATGGATGAAGCTGCTGAAGATTTTTATACTGATAAAGAAGATAAAGAAAAAGACGATGGCTTTGAGCTATAAGCCATCATCTTTTTTGCACTTTGATTTTTTTTAATAATTCATTAATTAATTTACTAATTTTAAAGTTTTCTTCTTTAATATCTTTTTCCGTTGTCATTTTTTTCTCCCTACCATTGAATAATCAATATTATTATTTGTTAGTATTTGTTCTATTTCTCCAAGTTCTTTTGTAAAATCTATACCAGGTGTTTGATGTTTATTCCTCTTTCCATACTTGCACGCATCTACTTTTCTTTGTTCTTCAATAATTGCTTTATATAATCTAAAATATAAAGTATTTCTTTCTGATTCATTATCAATACTGTTAATTGAATTCTTTATTTCATCAAGAATAATAGTAATTTTTTTTGATGAAAAATATTTTTCTCTAATTGGTGCGTGTAATCCTGCGTTTCCAACTCTAGAACTTTCAAAAGATGTAATAATTATACTTAATAATTCTGGATTCTTAGTTTCAGTAAAATCTTTTACTAACTTTTGAATTTTTTCATATTCAGATTTTGCAACTTTCTCTCTATTAATTTTTACAATTGGAATACCGAAATTTTTTGCTGCTTTTAAAGATTCTAACCAAAATTTATCTTCTAATTCTTTTTGCTTTCTTAAATATTCAAGTTGTTTTGGTTTGTCTTTATATTTTTCAAACATTTCATCATAACTTTCATACTCTTCAAAGAAAACTATATAATCTGGATTTTTTTTATAAAATTTTGGGTTACTACTTAAATCTCTTCGTTCATATACCAATTCATTATAATCACCTCTGGTATTATTAAGCATTGAATTTGCATCCATATATTCTTGTGAGCGATTTCCTGTAGTATTAAATTCTCTACTATCTGGGGTGGAATTAATATCTGAACTTCCACTAAGAAGAAGCATATTATCACTCATAGTTGAAAAGCCAAATATTACATTTTTAACATTTGCCATTGAAAGATTCGCATTACCAATTAAACTACAACAGTTGCCATGAGATCTAATTTTTGGAGAATTCCAATATTCACTATAATTTTCTTTATTTCCAAAATTTCCTTGATATGCTCCAATGGCTGTAACAATCATTTTGAAATCAACACCAGCATCATATATTTTAATTCCATCAACTTCATCATATGGTAATTTATCTGTTTTGAATACTTGATTATTTAAGTCATGTGCAAACGCTTTTCTCAAATCATTTTCAAAAACAATAATTCGTCTAAAATCTTTTTCTGGTTTCATTATTTTAGTAAATTCATCATATAATTGTATTAAAACGTCCGGATCATTTTCATTTATTATTTGATAAATTGCCATATACATTTCAAAAACATCTCGATTTTCATTTGTAATTTCTATATTAGAAATATTATATTTTTTACAGATGTTTTTTGCAGACTGTAAGCCAATTCCATATGCCTGAACTAAAATTGCAAATTTTAAATAATCTATATCTTTTTCTTCTTTAGCTTTTAATATACCATCTCTTAATTCTATATTATCTATAGTATTTTCGTCACCAAAATTTTGTAATTCACCAAAATTTTGTACAGTATGATGAACAGATGAAGTACATAAATATAATAACTTTTCAATTTCACCATTTGATAATATGTATCCACTTGCCATTAAATCATCAATATTTGCTAGTAAATCATCATATACATGAAATTTATTTTTCCAACTTGTATCAAGTGAAACATAGCCAATTCTTTGTAATATAGTTGTAATATAGGGGTTATAGTAATCTGTTAAAGTTTGTAATTTTGAATACATTAATTCAAACAGTTTTAATCTAGAATCAGACAAAGAAAGTATTTGGTCTTGTATATCAGAATCTGCGGTTATCATATCCATTATATTATCTAAAAAACTATACTTCTCAGATAAAATTTTAAAATTAATTGTTTCATCAATTTCAATATTTTTTTCCCTTAACTTTAGATATTTGTTCTTTTCATATTCAGATAATGATAAAGTTGAAATTAATTCTTTTACTTTATCATAATTATTACACCATTGTGCAAGATATATTTTATCTCTAATATCATCTAATTGAACTAAATATTTGTCAATGTCTCTATATACATTTACTACAACGCCATAGTATTCTTCAACATCCTCTTCTTCGTTATGAATAATATCATGTATTATATTACTCATTTTAAGTTGAGATTCATTCATCAAATCACATCCTATTCTCAATTAATATTTTATCATAAAAATTTAAAAAAATTTTATTAATTGACAAATTTATTGCACATATTAATAATTTTATGGTAATATATATGTGGAAGTTAGTTGTATTAACTTATATAGTGATAGTTTCAAATTATCTTATCTATCGCTCCAAAAGATAAATTCGTCGCACCAAGCGATGTTAATGATTAAATCAACGCAAGTTGATTTTTTTGTTGCTATTGCAAAGAAAGGGTGTGATGTGGTATGATTAATATCGTAAAAAAGAAAATCAATATGAGTGATGAACTCAAAGCCAAAATTAATTGGTCTTGCAAATTCAATAAGAAGTCCTATCAAATAATTGAGGGCTACTTAAGAATTGTGGAACATACCAATCTAGCGTATGTAGAACCACATAAAGTAATTATTGGAGATAAGTTATACCTATTCTTCAATGAACAGAAACATTTTTATATAGGAAATTTAAAGAAGAAAATCCCATTGTCTGAGTTATCAGAGTACATAGCAAGGCATTAATGAATTGGTGAGTTTATATACTCCCACAATATTGGTTGTTTTTGTCGTATAAAATAATCAATTAATTCAAAGGTGTCCTTGTTATGTGACACCTTTTTACTTTGGTGCCTTTCATTACTAAAGAAAGGAGATTGATAATTATGGATAATGAAAGGAAAGTTGCAGGAGTTTATATTCGTGTTAGTACCGAAGATCAAGCAAGAGAAGGATTTTCACTTGGAGAACAAGAAGAAAAGTTACTTCAATTATGTAAGTTTAAGGAGTTAGAAGTTTATAAGGTCTATAAAGATGCAGGAATATCAGCAAAAGATATGGAACATAGACCACAATTTCAAGAAATGCTTAAAGATATGAAGGAAGGAAAAATTAATTATATTGTTGCTTATAAACTAGATAGAATTACTCGTTCAGTTCGTGATTTAGAAGAACTAATATCAGTATTAGAACAATATAATTGCTTTCTATTATGTGATAGAGATGATGTTAACACCTCTACTGCTAATGGAAGATTTTTTGTTAGAATGCTAACCGTATTATCACAATTAGAAATTGAAATTGTATCGGAAAGAACTAAATTTGGGCTTAATGGAGCTATTAAATCAGGTCATATTCCAGGACAGCGACCATTTGGTTATAAGAGTGCTGAAGATAAAAGAATGGTTATAGATAACTCTACTCGTCCCTATGTAGAAAAGATATTTGATATGTATTTGGAAGGTAAAAGTTTTCAACAAATTGCTAACTACTTTAAAGAAAATAATATCTATCCAAAGAAAAATTGGAAAGATACTACTATTCAAAAGATTATTGATAATAAAATCTATATGGGAGATTATGAACAATATAAACGAATTGGTAAACAAG
>ENA-OPWY01000592-OPWY01000592.1-human-gut-metagenome-genome-assembly--contig:-NODE-592-length-19978-cov-8.494905_pt1 | contig 19978 bp, 18 predicted proteins | sample MGYA00241515_ERZ502022 | MGnify/ENA primary metagenome ERZ502022 (study PRJEB25962, sample SAMEA2043045) | human gut metagenome | biome: human gut; feature: human-associated habitat; material: faeces...
TTCCAATTATAAACTTTCTATTAAAAAGTGCTTGACTTTTAATAGTTAGTCACCTTGAAATAATTATATATGATATTTATTTGGTTTACAAGAAATTAATATTGTGTTACTATTATTTTGGTGGTTATATATGGAATATAAATATAATAGTGATACTTTGATGCATGGTATAGGATTTAATTTTAGTAAATTTGAGAGTATTTTAAGTCATGGAATATTATCTTTAGAATGTGGTAAAGCTGAAAATGTAAGAATTAATAGAAGTTTTAAAGGTCATAATAAAGATGATGAAATATCTATGGTTAGATATTTATATATAGATGCTTATGATGATTTTGATATTAAGTTATTTAATAAGGAAGGGGCTTATTATAGATATATATTAAATGGAATAAGTTTTATTGTGGAAGATGTTCAATTTGAAACACAGAAAGCTCATAGGGTAGATGAGGTACTTGTTAAAAATAAAATAGAATTAGATAAAATTAAAGGGATTCAGATATCAGATAAATATAAAGATGCTTTGCTTGAGGATTTATTTTATTTTCCAATGTCTAAAAATTATGAAAATATAAAAAATATAGGTGAAGAATATATAAGATATATGGCAAGTTATGGATATGAAGTTAATATTAATGAATATAAAAATTTAATTAATGAATTAAGATATACTTATAATGCATTAATAGATGCTTCTAAAGAAGATATAGAAGATCTTGAAGATGATTATGAGGATGTTTTAGCAGATTTAAATGAATATATGGCACAAAATATTAGTGCTTGTTTTAGAAAAAAGTTTGGTTATGATATAACACTATATGATTTAGTAATATTTTTACGAAATAAGAATAAAGTTAATTTGCCAATATATATTATTCCTTATACAAGAGAAAAAGGGAAAGCAAAATGATAGATGAAAAATTAAAAACAACTCCTCATAAACCAGGTTGTTATTTGATGAAAGATAAAAATGGGTATATTATTTATGTTGGTAAAAGTAAAAATTTAAAAAATAGGTTAAGTTCTTACTTTAAATCTAGTCATGTTGGTAAGACAGCTATGCTTGTTAAAGACATATATGATTTTGAATATATTCTTACTAGTAGTGAAGTAGAGTCTTTATTACTTGAAATTAATTTGATTAAAAAGTATACTCCTAAATATAATATTTTATATAAAGATGATAAATCTTATCCATATATAGAATTAACTAATGATAAGTATCCTAGATTATTAATTGTGAGACAGATAAATCCTAAGAGAGGAAAGAATAGGTGTTTATTTGGTCCTTATCCTAATGTTTATGCTGCAAAGAAAACAGTAGAAATATTAAATAGAATATATCCTTTGAGGAAATGTAAGAATTTACCTAAGAAAGAATGCTTATATTATCATATTAATGAATGTATGGGGTATTGTACTAATAAGGTTAGTTTAGAAGAAATAGATAAGATGAGGGGAGAGATAATTTCTTTCTTTAATGGTAATTCTACGATAGTTAGGAATAAGTTAGAAGAAAAGATGTATAAACATTCTTCTTTGTTGGAATTTGAAAAGGCTAAATATTATAAAGATTTATTGGATTATATAGATATTACTTTAGAAAAACAAAAAGTAGATGGAATAGATAATTATAATCGTGATGTTATAGGTTATTATACAGATAATTATTATTTATCAATTAATATATTATTTATAAGAGGTGGTAAATTAATTGATAAGAAGTCTAATATATTTCCTATGATTGATACATTAGATAATGAGATAGAAACGTATATATCTAATTTTTATATAGAGAATCCTAGTAAGGTAAAGGAAGTTTTAACTCCTAGTATTGTAAATAATGAACTTTTGACAGAAACTTTTTCTTTTTCTTTTATTACTCCTTCTAGAGGAGTTAAGAAGAAGTTATTGGATTTGGCTTATGAAAATGCTAGTGTTTATTATAATGAGCAGATTACTATTCTTGAAAATGATGAAGATAAAAGAAAGAATACTTTAAATGAATTAGCTAAGGTTCTTAATATTCCTAAGGTAGATAGAATTGAATTGTTTGATAATTCTAATTTGTTTGGTAATTTTAATGTTTCAGGGATGGTTGTTTTTATAGGTGGAAAGAAAGCACCACAAGAATATAGAAAATATAAAATATCTGTAGATAAGAATGATGACTATAATACTATGAGGGAAGTTATTTATCGTAGATATTTTAGAGTACTTAAGGATGATTTGGTTCGTCCTGATTTGATAATTGTAGATGGTGGTGTTAATCAAATAAATGCTTGTAAAGATATTATTAGTAGTCTTGGTCTTGATATACCTATATGTGGACTTAAAAAAGATAATCATCATAGTACTAATACTTTAATTACAGAAGATTTAAAAGAAATAGATTTAAAGAAAGATAGTGATTTATTTTTGTTTTTAACTAAAATGCAAGATGAAGTACATAGATACACTATTAGTTATCATAAACAAATTAGAAGTAAGGGGGCACTTAGTAGTATTTTAGATAATATTCCTGGTATTGGTGAAGTTAGAAAGAAGAAAATATTAAAGAAATATAAGACGATAAGTTCTATTAAAGATGCTAGTATTTCTGAATTAGAAGAGATACTACCTCATGATGTTGCTAAAAACTTTTATGATTATATACGAAAAGAAGATGTTTAATATAATCTTTTTCTTTTTTGTTAGTATATAAAATTGTCTTTTCAAAATTATTTTTTTATGCTATAATCAACATATAAGAATGAAGGGAATGATACTATGATAGGTAAGACATTGAAAATGGTTAATAATGATTTATCTGGTGTTAGTGATACTAGGTATATTAATGTTTTTTGTTGCTTTAGGGATATGAAATATGGTAATGAATATATAATATATTGTTATGTTGGGGAATATGCTAAGAATGTCTTATATTGTGGTTCTGTTCATTTTAAAGATAATTCTTTGGTGGTTTTTTCTATTAAGAAAGAAAATGAGAAGATAGTTTTAGATTTTATAAATAGGTTACTAAGTAATAGTTATTCTTCTATGTATCAAATATTAGATATACGTAATATGTTAAAACTAGAAATAGTATCTTCTAATAATTTGGAGATGGATCATACTGTTATAGAGAAACTGGATGTTTTATCTATACCTAATAAGAAGGAAGAAGAATTAGTGAAAGAAAGGGAAAAGAAACCTATATTTCTTTATATTTTACTTGTGTTACTTATTGTTTTGTTTTTTGGAGCTTTATATTTTTATTTTAATATGGATAAATATGAGAAAAAAGCAATAGTTTTAAATTGTACGACTAATTTATATAATGAAGATATTGATGTATGGTATACTAGTGATATGGTTATTAATTTTGAATTAGATGATGTTACTGTTAAGAATATTATGGAAGTTAATACTTATAATTTTACTACGGATGAGTATAATGCTATTGTTAATTATGAAGATATAGAAGAGTTATTTATGGGTTATGCTATTACTAATGATAAGGATAATTATAGGTTAATTCTTAAGAGGGATATAAGTACTATAATTAATACATATAGGGAAATAAGGGAGTTTTATGAGAAAAAGGGATATGTTTGTCAAGAAGGAAAGATTTGATAATGAAAGAAGTATATAATGTTTATTTGATTACTGGTAGTAATGATAGTGTTATTAATAATACTGTTTCTGATATATTAAAACAAGTTAATTGTGATGATAATAATAAAATAATATATAATTTAAAGGAAAATACAATAAGTGATGTTATAGAAGAGGCTAATACGGTTAGTTTGTTTAGGAGTAATAAGGTTATTCTTGTTTATTCTTCTAGTATAGATAAATTGGATGATGAAGAACTTATTATGTATTTAAATAATTATAATAAGGATGTTTATTTGATATTTATTGTAGAGAAGAGTGATGCTAGGAAGAAGATAGTTAAACTTATTAATGAGAAGGGTATTTCTATTGATTCTGATAATGTTGATAAGAGTTATAATAAGAATTATGTTGTTAGTTATTTAAAAGATAATGGTTATAAGATGAATAGTAATGTTATAGAATGTTTTTTATCTAGAGTTAGTGATAATATAAATGATATTAGAAATGAATTAGATAAATTATTTATATATAAACTTGATGATAAGAATATTTCTTTGGATGATGTTAAGTTAATTACTTATGATAATACAGATAATATTATTTATGAATTTACTAATGCTTTGTTAGAGAAAGATGAGAATAAGGCTATTTCTATGTATCATAGTTTTATAGATAGTAATATGGCTATAGATTATATATTGGCTTCTATTTATAATTCGTATAAAACTTTATATCAAATTAAGGAATTAAATAAAAATAATTCTATTAGGGATATATCAAAAACTATAGGTAAGAAAGAATATTATGTAGAGAAAATGCTATATCGTAGTATGAATTATAATGATAATGAGTTACTTGATATAATTCATACTTTGGCTATGATAGATAAGAATTATAAATCGGGATTATGTAATCCGGTTATGGAAGTAGAACTATTCATTCTTGGAAAATTAAATGTGTAAAGTACAAATAAAACTATTTACAAATAGTTTTTTTTGTTATAGAATATAATTGCAAGTGGCACAAAGTGGTAGAAAGTGGGGGATAATATGTTAATTGGAGAATATCATCATAATATTGATGAAAAGGGAAGATTAATTATACCAGCTAAGTATCGTGAAGAAATTGGTCCATCTTTTGTTGTTACTAAAGGCTTAGATGGATGTCTCTATGTTTATTCTTTACATGAATGGGAAAGAATAACTTCTAAATTAAAAACTCTACCATTTACTAAGAAATCAGCTAGAACTTTTACAAGATTTTTATTATCGGGTGCTTCAATTTGCGAATTTGATAAACAAGGTAGAATAAATTTAGTTTCTTCTTTAACAGAATATGCGGGTTTAAAAAAAGAATGTGTTATTATTGGGGTAAATGATCGTCTAGAAATTTGGGATTTAGATAAGTTTAATAATCTAATGTCTGAGAATGAAAGTGAACTTGATAGCATTGCTGAGGGTTTATTTGAGGGGGATTTTGATTTTAATGCATAAGAGTGTATTACTTTTAGAAGTTATTAATTATTTAAATGTTAAAGAAGATGGAATTTATGTTGATGCTACTTTGGGTTATGGGGGGCATAGTTCTTTAATTTTAAAAAGTTTAAGAAGTGGGCATCTATACGCAATTGATCAGGATGAGATGGCTATAGAGAGTAGTCGTGAGAGACTTAGTAAAGTTAGTGATAATTATACGATAATTAAAGCTAACTTTGCTAATATGAAAGATGAGTTAAATAAGAGGGGGATAACTAGTGTAGATGGAATAATATTTGACTTAGGTGTATCTAGTCCACAGCTTGATAATAGTGAAAGAGGGTTTAGTTTTCATAATGATGCTATACTTGATATGCGAATGGATAGAGATAATGAATTAGATGCTAAATATGTTGTTAATAATTATTCGTATGATGAGTTAGTTAGGATACTAAGAGATTATGGTGAAGAGAAGTATGCTAGTAGTATAGCTAGAAATATTGTTTTGGAAAGAGAAAAGGAAGAAATAGTTACGACATTTGAACTTGTAGATATTATAAAGAGGAGTATGCCTCAAAGAGAATTAAAAGGGCATCATCCGGCAAGGAAGACATTTCAAGCTATACGAATAGAAGTAAATCATGAATTAGATGTTTTGAAGGTGGCTTTAGAGGATAGTATTGATTTACTTAAAGTTGGTGGAAGATTATGTGTTATAACTTTCCATTCTAAAGAAGATAAAATAGTGAAAGATATTTTTAAGAAGTATAGTGAAGTTAATAATGAATTAAAAGGATTACCTTTTATACCTGAGGAGTATAGTCCTCGTATAAAGATAATAGAAAGTAATTTGACTCCTAGTCAAGAAGAATTGTTAGATAATAATAGGGCTAGAAGTGCTAAACTTAGAGTAATAGAGAAAGTAAGGGAATGATATTATGACTAAAAAGAAGAATAATAGGGTGTCTAAGATAGAAAGATTTATGTATAAATCATTTATATTTATGTCATTGATTTTGGTTGTGGGTATTATTTTAACAAAAGCTACTTTGAGCCAAGTTAATTTAGAAGTACAAAAATTAAATAATAAAATAAAAAGTCAAAAAGAAGATAATCAAAGTTTAGTTATGAAAATTAATGAGATGGTTTCTTTAGAAAATATTCAAGAAGTAAGTAATGAGTATGGACTTGCTTATATAAATGATAATATTAAAACAATTACTGAATAAATAATAGTACTCTAGAAGAAACTAGAGTATTTTATTTAGATAATTATTTACATAATATATTGGTACTGGTATAATTATTATAGTATGCTATGGAGAGGAATAGTGGTTTTATATGAAAGATAAGAATAATACAAATACTGTTAGAATTAACAAGATGGTATATTTGCTTGTCTTTCTTTTATTTATGTTTTTTATAATGTGGCTTTCATATATTACTTTAGTTAATTATAAAGTGGGAGATACATATATTGAAACATTTATTGCTAATAGGAATATAAATGAGGAAATTATTATGCCTGATCGTGGTAGTATATATGATAGAAATGGTAGTGTACTTGCTCAAGATGTATCTAGTTATACTGTTATTGCTTATTTGGATCCAAATAGAAGTGAAGATGGTAAGGAATTACGTCATGTTAAAGATAAAGAAGGGACGGCTAAGGCTCTTGAGCCTTTGATTAATATGTCTTATGATAGAATTTTAGAATTACTTAATAAAGATTTGTATCAAGTTGAGTTAGGTCCTGGTGGTAGAAATTTAAGTCAATTAGAGATGGAAGTAATTAAAGGACTTAATTTGCCTGGTATTGATTTTATTAAGAGTAGTAAAAGATATTATCCAAATGGGGATTTTGCTTCTTATTTGCTTGGATATACTAAAGATAAGGAAGATGAAGATGGTAATGTTTGGAAAGTTGGGGAACTTGGTATTGAAGGGTATTATAATAAAGAATTAAGTGGTACTAGTGGGTATGTTAAATATGAAAAGGATTTAAGGGGATATAAGATTGCTAATTCTAATGAATATAAGGTTGATGCTGTTAATGGAAGTGATATATATTTAACTATTGATAATACTATACAGTTATTTGTGGAAGAAGCTTTTAAGGAAGCTTATGCTGGTAGTGATGCTAAGAAGGGAATTATGGTTGTAGCTGATGCTAAGAGTGGTGAAATATTAGGATATACTAGTAGTCCTTCTTTTAATCCTAATGAAAGGAATATGACTAGTTATTTAGATTCTTTGGTTAGTTATGTTTATGAGCCTGGTAGTACTATGAAGATATTTAGTTATTTGTGTGCTATTACTAGTGGTAAATATAATGGTAGTGATACATATTTATCTGGTAGTAAAACTTATGTTTCGGCTAAGAATCCTAATGATACGACTACTATTCGTGATTGGAATAGGATTGGTTGGGGTAATATTACGTATGATTTTGGTTTTGCTATGTCTAGTAATATTGCTGTAGCTAATATATTGGAAAATTTTATTACTAAGGAAGATCTTAGAACTTGTTATAAAAACTATGGATTTGGTTCTAAAACAGGTATTACATTAAATGGAGAGTTAGCTGGAAGTGTTAAGTTTACTTATGATGTAGAAGCTGCTACGGCTGGATATGGTCAAGGTATAACAATTACACCAATTCAAATGATAAGAGCTTTAACTATGATAGCTAATGATGGGGTAATGTTATCTCCGTATGTTGTTAAAGAAATTAAAAATGAAGATAATACTAGTACGGTATTTGAAAGAAAAGAAATTGGTAATTATGCTAGTCATGAAGATATTGTTAAAATAAAAGAACTTATGAAAAGTGTTATATTACCAGATGCTTCTATAGCTACAGGATCAGGATATTATATGGAAGGATATGATTTAATTGGTAAGACTGGTACTGCTTCTATATTTGATATGCAAAAGGGTAAATATTTAGATGATGAAAATCAGTTTGTTTATTCTTTTGCTGGTTTATATCCAAAGGATGATCCAGAGATAATAATATATTTAGTATTAGAAAGGCCTACTTTAAGTACTACATATATGGCTCCTGCTGTTAAAAAAGTGGTGGCTAATGTTAGTAAATATTTGAATATTGATGAATCTGTTTCTAATGATGAAAAAATTATTGTTAAAGATTATGCTAATAAAGTAACTACTAATGTTGTTAGTGAATTAAATAATAAAGGAATAAAAGTAATTACTTTGGGAGTTGGTAATAAAATAGTAGATCAATATCCTAATAAAGATACAGTATTATATAGTAATGATTTAGTGGTATTACTTACTAATAATTATGATAAGAAAATGATAGATTTTAATGGTTTATCATATAAAGAAGTTATTAGTATATTAAAACTTATGAGTGTAGACTATAGTGTAGAGGGTTTTGGATATGCTTATGAACAAAATATATTATCTGGAGAAATAATTAATGATAAAGTAATTATTAAGATGAAAGAACGATATAATTAATTTACAATTATTTTATATTATGTTACAATTGATACAATAGTATAGGAGGATGTATGAAGAGTGATAAAAAGAAAATATATTTGTTTATTGCAGTAGTAGTAATTGTAGGAATACTTACAACACTTAGTTCTTTTGCGTTATGGACAGTTGCTTCAAATAACATAAATGTGGCAGTAAATACATTTCCTCCTTTAGAAGGAAATGTAAGATATACAGAAGGACATTCTATTTTAGCAGGAGATTTACCATTATGTTTAAACTATTTGGATGGTATTAATACTACTTTTACAATTGGAAAAGAAAGTACTTTGTCAGAACATTTAGTATATGCTTCTATGCATCTTAAGACAAATGATGATAGTTATTTAGCTTATGCTGATGCTATAAATTGGCAAATAAGAACTGCTAGTAGTGCTTTTCCTTTGGCAAGTGGAACACTTGCTGACTTTGCTGTAGGTTCTAATGTAATGTTAGATAATATTGAAGTTACAACAACGGATACTTCTTATACTTTCTATATTTGGGTTGATAGTAATTATGCTGATGCTATTGCTTTGGCTGGATTAACTATTGATTTAGAACTTTGGATGGAAGTAAGATATGAGCAATATAATGTTAGACCAGTAGTAAATGAAGGGTTAATACCTGTTGTGTTTGATACAGCAAATGGTACGACTAATGTTAAAAATGGTACGAAAGTTAAAACAATAGGTAAGAATGATAGTAATTGGTATAATTATAGCGAAAAGAAATGGGCTAATGCTGTATTAGTAACAAATACTTCTAGAAGTAAATACTTAAATACATCAGGAGTAACTGTATCAGAATCAGATATCCTAGGATATTTTGTATGGATACCAAGATATAGATATAAAATATGGATTACTGGAGTAAGTAGTAGTGGCAAAGAACAAGAAATAGATATCATATTTGAGGGTAAGAACGAAACTAAGGCTGTAGCGACTCAAACTGGTGGGTATTATACACATCCGGCATTTACATTTGGGGATACTGAACTTGATGGATTTTGGATAGGTAAATTTGAAACTGGTGGTACTGCTAATGAGCCTAAAGTTAAACCTGATATAAGGGCTCTTGTTAATCAAAATATATCGACGCAATTTGCAACGGCTCTTAAGTTTGCTGGTGGAACACAATCTGGTAGTACGGTAACTTTCAATGGAAATATTGAGTATGGATTAACTTCCAAGACGGATAGTCACATGTTAAAGAATAGTGAATGGGGAGCAGTAGCATATTTATCTCATAGTAAATATGGAGCAAATAGAGAAGTGTATATAAATAATTCAAGTGGACTTTATACAGGAAGAAGTGGAGGAAATGTTTCTGGTTCTACTCCAATAAATGGGACTTATACTAATCAAACATCTACAACACAATATAATTCATATGGATTTTATACATGGGATGGATATTTACTTAATTATAATACCAATACTCGAAGTAGTACAAGAGATTTAAATAAAGTAGCAAGTACAACAGGCAATATATATGGAGTATATGATATGTCTGGTGGTGCTTGGGAATATACGATGGGGTACTATAGTGGAGCAAGTACAACATGGGGAGCTACTTCTAGTAGTAATTATGCAGGATTCAGTAGTAAACCTGACGATAAATATTATGATGATTATACAGGCACTACTTTATTAACAGCATGTGGTGGAATATGTTATGGACATGCTGTATCTGAAGTTGCTAATTGGTATGGTGATTATCCATATATTGGCGATAGTTCATATCCTTGGTTTAAAAGAGGAGGAAGTAGTAGCAGTAGTAGTACTAATGCTGGTATTTTTGCTTTTCTTGGTGACACTGGTAGTGCACGTACCAATTATACCTTTCGTTCAGTTATATCATATGTGAGTTAATTAAAAGAAAATTTGTATCTACAAAGTAATTATTAAGATGAAAGAACGATATAATTAATTTACAATTATTTTATATTATGTTACAATTGATACAATAGTATAGGAGGATGTATGAAGAGTGATAAAAAGAAAATATATTTGTTTATTGCAGTAGTAGTAATTGTAGGAATACTTACAACACTTAGTTCTTTTGCGTTATGGACAGTTGCTTCAAATAACATAAATGTGGCAGTAAATACATTTCCTCCTTTAGAAGGAAATGTAAGATATACAGAAGGACATTCTATTTTAGCAGGAGATTTACCATTATGTTTAAACTATTTGGATGGTATTAATACTACTTTTACAATTGGAAAAGAAAGTACTTTGTCAGAACATTTAGTATATGCTTCTATGCATCTTAAGACAAATGATGATAGTTATTTAGCTTATGCTGATGCTATAAATTGGCAAATAAGAACTGCTAGTAGTGCTTTTCCTTTGGCAAGTGGAACACTTGCTGACTTTGCTGTAGGTTCTAATGTAATGTTAGATAATATTGAAGTTACAACAACGGATACTTCTTATACTTTCTATATTTGGGTTGATAGTAATTATGCTGATGCTATTGCTTTGGCTGGATTAACTATTGATTTAGAACTTTGGATGGAAGTAAGATATGAGCAATATAATGTTAGACCAGTAGTAAATGAAGGGTTAATACCTGTTGTGTTTGATACAGCAAATGGTACGACTAATGTTAAAAATGGTACGAAAGTTAAAACAATAGGTAAGAATGATAGTAATTGGTATAATTATAGCGAAAAGAAATGGGCTAATGCTGTATTAGTAACAAATACTTCTAGAAGTAAATACTTAAATACATCAGGAGTAACTGTATCAGAATCAGATATCCTAGGATATTTTGTATGGATACCAAGATATAGATATAAAATATGGATTACTGGAGTAAGTAGTAGTGGCAAAGAACAAGAAATAGATATCATATTTGAGGGTAAGAACGAAACTAAGGCTGTAGCGACTCAAACTGGTGGGTATTATACACATCCGGCATTTACATTTGGGGATACTGAACTTGATGGATTTTGGATAGGTAAATTTGAAACTGGTGGTACTGCTAATGAGCCTAAAGTTAAACCTGATATAAGGGCTCTTGTTAATCAAAATATATCGACGCAATTTGCAACGGCTCTTAAGTTTGCTGGTGGAACACAATCTGGTAGTACGGTAACTTTCAATGGAAATATTGAGTATGGATTAACTTCCAAGACGGATAGTCACATGTTAAAGAATAGTGAATGGGGAGCAGTAGCATATTTATCTCATAGTAAATATGGAGCAAATAGAGAAGTGTATATAAATAATTCAAGTGGACTTTATACAGGAAGAAGTGGAGGAAATGTTTCTGGTTCTACTCCAATAAATGGGACTTATACTAATCAAACATCTACAACACAATATAATTCATATGGATTTTATACATGGGATGGATATTTACTTAATTATAATACCAATACTCGAAGTAGTACAAGAGATTTAAATAAAGTAGCAAGTACAACAGGCAATATATATGGAGTATATGATATGTCTGGTGGTGCTTATGAATATGTAATGGGAAATTATAATAATACAATAGGAAATTCAGGCTTTACAACTTTACCTGATAATAAATATTATGATGTGTATTCATCTGATGTATTTACTGGTACTAGTACTACAAATATAAATTTTTGCACATTAGCAACATGTGGTGGTCATGCTCTAAATGAAACAGCAGGTTGGTATAGTGACTCCTCACGTTTTGTTTATTCTAGTTCTGCTTGGTTTCGCCGTGGAGGGTATTATAATAGTAGTGCTTCAGGAATTTTCTATTTTTACTATCATAGTGGTACTAATGTTACTAGCTTTTCTTTTCGTACTTGTTTATCTGATACTACTATAAATTACAGGTGATGTTATGAATAAAAAAACAATGTTTACAATTTTAATAGTGTTGGGGTTAATAATAATATTTACTGGTGGTACATATGCATATTTGTCTTGGACATCAAATAGTGATGACAATACTAATGTAACTTTTACTAAAGGAGAAGGTTTTAGTTGTAGTGCTGATGGTGGCGGAAATATAACAACAGGTGAAGTTTCATTAATGCCTACCGATTGTACTAAAAATAGTTCACATGTTATAAAAAGAGAAATAACAGTAAATCCTAGTATAACGGATATTAATATGCCAATATATATGAATTTATGGCTTAATGTTAACAGTATGGGTACTGGATTATCTAATAGTAGTAATTTAAAGTATTCATTAACAACAAGTAGTACTAATTGTGAAACTGATGTAGTAAGTACAGGTACATTTACTGGTAAAACAGCAGGCGATAAAGTAACTATATTAAACGGTAATACTTACACTAGTACTACGACAGAGACATATTACTTATATATATGGCTTGATATAAATGAAACTAATGCTGATACAGCTTCTCAATCATTTAATCTATCTTTAGGTGGTAGTTGCAGTAATACATTCCAGTAACAGCAACAACACTTATTAGTAAAACTAATCCAAGTACTTTATTATATTCAGATGCAACGGATACTCAAAAAGCAGATAGTTTGTCTTCCAGCAAGTATTGCTAGTGGTGCTACCTCATATAGTTGTACTGCTAATGCTTGGAGTTTAAATAGTATTGCCTTATCACAAATAAGTGAAGTAACTTATTATTTGGGTGGGAGAACATACAATTCAACAACTCATTATGGAACTACTGAAGAAGTATATGCTTGGGAACGTGGAACTACGGTATATAGTGGAAGACCAACAAATTGGACAGGCTTAGTTGGATTGATGTATCCATCAGATTATGCCTACACATTTGCTAACGGGGTAGATGATACATGTTATTCAGATACCTATAATTGTAGAAGCAATAGTGGTGAAAATCCAAGTAGTTCATGGTTATATAAATCTGGTACTAGTCAATGGACAGTATCTTCTCGTTCCGGTAATGCAAATTACGTGTTCTTTATCGCTAATACAGGCTTTTTTTATAGTAATCTCGCAAATAATAACTTTGGGGTGCGTCCCGTCGTGTATCTGAGCTCTGATATCAAATTAGATGGAACTGGGACAAGTAGTAATCCATATGTAATTGTTGAATAGATATGCATAACAATAATAAGAATTGGTTGAATGTATGTTCTAGGTTAAAAGGGTTCGGATTTGTTTATCATGGGAAAGGTTATTAATGATAAAACTGATGAATATTATGTTTAAAATGTAATTTCATTAGTTTTATTTTTTGGTTTAATCAAGAGTTGTAAACTTTAAGAATATCAAGAGTTGTAAACTTTAAGAATATAATTGCATTATAAATGTATTTATAGTATAATACAATATATTGGAGGTAATATGGAAATATTAAAAAGACATAAGGGATTGACTATTGTTGGTGGATTGGCATTCATTTTGCTTATATTATTAATTATAATATGTAGTAAGATGTTTTTGTCAAAAAATGGTGGTGTATATGGTAATAGGCTTAATAATATAGAAAAGATTAGTGATGGTGAAATAAAGAAAGTTACTAATGCTATTGAGGAGAAAGAGGAAGTATCTAGTGTTAATATTAGAATACAGGGAAAGATAATTATAATAAATATTAAATATAAGAATAGTACGAATAAGAATAAGGCTTTAGAGATAGCTAATGGTACGCTTGAATTATTTGATGAGGAAGTTTTGGAAGATTATGATTTAGAATATTTACTAATTCAAGAAGAGGATGATAAGGAGGATACCTTAGAATATAAAATTGCAGGGACTAAGCATCATTTGCATGATTATATAAGTTATTCTAAGAATTAGGAGGAATAATGAAAAAGAATAAGACAAATAGAGTTATAATATTATCAAGTATTTTTACTATTATGATTGTTTCTTTGATAATATTTGTATTAAATTATACTAAGGATAGTTCTAGTTTTTCTATAATAGAGAAGAATTGGATTAATAAGAATAAAAATAATGTTATAGATATTAGTACATATAATGATGTTCCTATATATGGGTATAATGGTGAGGGAATTATATTTTCTTTTTTAGAGAATTTTTCTAAAGATTATGGTATTTCTTTTAATAGGGTATCTTATTTTAGTGATAATAATGGTAATTTGAAGGATTCTGCTTTTAGAATATTAAATTATAATGATGAGTTATCTGATAATGATATTTTGATGTATGAGGATGAGTATGTTATTGTTAGTAAGGAAGATAAATTATTGGATGATATAAGGAATATTGATAGTGCTAAATTGGGTGTTTTTAATAATGATATATCTAGTGTTAGTTATTATTTATATGGTGTTAATAATATATCATATGTTCCATATGATAATATTGATGATTTAATTAATTCTATGGTAGATGGTAATGTTGAATATATTGCATTGCCTAATGTTATGTATATGGATGATATTCTTGCTAATGATTTAAATATTGTATATCATATTAGTGAGTTAAAGAAACAATATGTTTTGACTGTTAATAATAATTCTACTTTATTAAGTATTATGAAAAAATATAATAATATATATAAAGATAGAGATTATGCTAATGATTATAAAGATAATTTTTTAAAGATGTTTTTTAAATCTAAGAATTTTTCTGAAGAAGAAAGTAGGAACTATAATTCTTCTGTATATAATTATGGGTATGTTGTAAATATGCCTTTTGAAAATACGGTTAATAAGGAGTTTGTTGGTACTTTATCTAATTATCTTAATGGGTTTATTGATTTGGTTGATGTTGATATTAAGATAACGGAATATGATTCAATAAATGAGCTTAAGAAGGCTTTATCTAATGGTGAAGTGGATTTGGCATTTGCTAATTATAAGACGGATGGTCTTAGAATAGATACGTTATTAACTTCATCTTTGTTTAAGGAAGAATACGTTGTTTTAAGTAAGAATAGTTATATTGTTAATTCAATAAGGAGTTTGAAGGGAAAGACTGTTAATGTTGTAGAAAATAGTTATTTACATAGTTATTTGTTGAATAATTCTATTGCGGTTAAGTCTTATAAAAATACGGATGATTTATTAAGGAATATAGATAATGATAGTATTGTTATAATGGATTATGATACGTATAATTATTATAAGGATAAGAAATTTGGAAAATATAATATTATATATCAGGGTGTATTAGATGATGAATATAGATTTGTAGTTCGTGATGTTTCTAAAAATAAGACTTTCTATGAATTATTTAATTATTATGTGGGTATTACTAATTATAAGGATATTAGGTATGATTATAATACTGATTATATACTTAGTTCACAGAGTAATTGGAATATATTAATTAGGACATTATTTATAATACTTGGTATTACTATTTTACTAGTAGTGTTGTTATTTTTGTTACTTAATCGTAAGAATAGAAAAGAGAAATTGAAAAAAGAAGATAAGATGAAATTTATTGATGTTATGACTTCTCTTAAGAATAGAAATTATTTAAATTATAATATGAAAAAATGGGATGATAATGTAATATATCCACAAGCTATATTAATAATTGATTTAAATAATATTAAGACTATTAATGATAGTCATGGACATGAAGAAGGGGATATGGTTATTAAGAAGGCTGCTGGTGTACTTCTTAATAGTCAGATGGAAAATACGGATATAATTAGAACTGATGGTAATGAATTTTTAGTATATATGGTAGGATATGATGAGAAGAGTGTTATTGAATATACTAGAAAGTTAAGTAAAGAATTGAAGAAATTACCTTATGAATATGGTGCTTCACTTGGTTATAGTATGATTCTTGATGATGTAAAAACGATAGATGATGCTATTAATGAGGCTACAATATTGATGAGAGAAGCTAAAGATAAAGATAGGTGAGTATATGAAAAATAAACTATCTAATATTATAGGGAAAACTAAAAAAACATTGGAAAAGACGGAATTGTTATTTTTACCGTCTTCAATTACTTATTATATAATGCTCGCTATTGTTCCAATGTTTACGATCTTAGTTTTGATAGCATCGCAGTTTTCCCTATCAATATCTTCTGTAGTAGATTTTTTGATGGATATTTTACCAGAACAGGCTGCTTCTGTGATAATTGATGTTATATCTGGTAGAGGATTTGATACTAATGTTGGTATATTTACTTTTTTTGCTTTTCTAGTATCGGCTGATGGAATGTATGCAATAATTGTGGCTTCTAATACTTTGTATAAGGTAGAGAATAATAATATTATTAAAGATAGAGTAAAATCATTTATCTTATTATTTGTTATAATTACTTTATTTCTATTTATGATAGTAATACCTGTTTTTGGTGATAATATTTTGTCTTTGCTAAAGGAAGCTAATGTTATGGAAAATATTGTTAATGATGTTATTAAGATATTTAATATATGTAAGTGGCCAATTACATTTGTAATAATATACTTTAATATAAAGTTAATATATACGATAGCAGCTATATCAGAAGTTAGAAGTAGTGATACAACATATGGTGCTTTGTTTACAACGGTTATATGGGTAATTGCTACATGGGTATTTAAATTATATATAACATATTTTGCTAGATATGATATATTATATGGTAATTTATCTAGTATTATTGTAACTATGTTTTGGCTATATATTTTATCGTATATATTTGTCTTTGGTATGGCATTAAATGCTACGAAATATGAAGAGAGAATAAAAGAAAATAAAATAGTGAAAAAAAATAGTTGATAAAATTAAATACTATGATAAAATTAAATAAAGGAGTGTGAAAAGAAATGTATGATGTTACATCTATGACAGATCTTGGTATTGGTGTTAATTCAGTATCAGGATTTCAAACTTGGCAAATAGTTTCTGTTGTTCTTGCCATTGTGGGTGGACTTTTTGTATATTTTACTTTTTTAAGTGCTAATAATGAAGGTAAATATACTGGTTTTCTTGTTTGGTTATATGATTTCTTACATTTTAAGAAAATGTTTCTTGAAACAATTCTTAAAGTAACTTATATAATTTTAGCTTTATATATTACATTGAGTTCATTTGCTTTAATTGGAACTAATTTCTTGTTGTTCTTGATGACATTATTAGTTGGTAATATTTTATTAAGACTTACATATGAGTTTTCATTAATATTACTTACGATATGTAAAAATACAACTGAGATTAATTCTAAGTTAAAGGGAAAAGAAACTAAAAAAGAAACTAAGACTGAAGAAAAAGAAGAAAAATAGTTAAGTTTTAAGTTGGAGAGATACCTAGTAAAATGGGTCTCTTTTTTTCTTAAAATATAGATTATTTTTTCTAATTATGGTAAAATTATTAAGGTGGTATAATATGAAAAAAGTATTATTATGTATATTAGATGGGGTAGGAATTAGAAGGAATAAGGTTGGAAATGCTATTAGACTTGCTAATACTCCTAATTTGGATTATTTGTGGAATAATTATCCACATACAATGTTATATGCTAGTGGTAGTAAAGTAGGATTACCTGATGGAGAAATGGGTAATAGTGAAGTAGGTCATTCTAATATTGGATTAGGTAGAGTAATGAAGCAATCTTTAGAGAAAATAAATGAAAGTATTAGAAATGGTGAATTTTTTGGTAATTCTGAATTATTAAGTGCTATTAATTATGCAAAAAAAAATAATTCTAAATTACATTTGATTGGTTTACTTAGTGATGGGGGTATACATTCTAATATTAATCATTTGTTTAGTTTATTGGAATTATGTAAGAATAATAATTTTAATAGGGTATATATTCATATAATTACTGATGGAAGAGATACGGCAATAGATTCAGGTATTAAGTATATAAAATTGTTGGAAGATAAGATTAAAGAATTAAGAATTGGTGTAATTGTTGATTTGTGTGGTAGATATTATGCTATGGATAGAGATAATAATTTTGATAGGATTAAGTTTGCTTATGATATGTTAACTATGTCTAAGGGAGAAATTTATCATGATATAGAAGAAGCTTGGTATGATAATCAAAAAAAGGGTATGACAGATGAGTTTATGATGCCTTCTGTTATAAATCGTGATGGTAAGATAGAGAGTAATGATGCTGTGATTGTTTATAATTATAGAAGTGATAGATTGAGAGAATTATTTGCTTCTCTTACTAATAAAGAATTTAAATGTTTTGATAGGGATATACCTGATAATATTAAGTTAGTTACGATGTTTCCTGTATCACAAGATGTTATATGTACTAATGCTTTTAAAGAAGAAGAATTTGATAATAGTTTAGGGGTAGTTATAGAAAAAAATAATTTAAGTCAATTAAGAATAGCTGAAACGGAAAAGTATGTGCATGTTACTTATTTTTTTGATGGGGGAAAGCATTTAGATTTAAAGAATGAAAAAAAGATATTAATTCCTAGTCCGAAGGTTAAAACTTATGATTTAATGCCAGAAATGTCAGCTTATAAAATAAAAGATACGTTACTTAAAGAATTAAATAATAATTATGATTTAATAGTACTTAATTTTGCTAATGGTGATATGGTTGGACATACTGGAGTACTTGATAGTGGTATTAAGGCTTGTGAGGTGTTGGATGAATGTCTTGGTGATATAATTAAGAATATCGGAGATTATACATTGATTGTGACGGCTGATCATGGTAATTGTGAACTTATGATTAATGATGATGGTAGTGTTAATACTAATCATACGACAAATTTAGTGCCATTTATAATTATGGATAAGGGATATGAATTAAAAGAAAGTGGTAAATTAGCGGATATAGCTGTTACTATTTTAAATATAATGGGTGTTTTGGTACCAAAAGATATGACAGGTAGTAATTTAATTAAGTAAATTGTTATTTCTTTTGTTTAAATATTGGTGTATAATTATTTTGGAGGTATATTATGGGAAGAGAATTAAGAAGAAAACAAGCTAAAAGAGAAGGTAAGAGTTTAAAGAATGAAGAGATTAAAGTGGAATATAATGTTAAGAAGATAGTTATTACTTGTGTTATAGTTTTAGTGTCTATTGGATTAGTTTATTTTATTTCAGCTTTATTTATTACTAAGGAATTAGATTGGTTTAGTAAAGAAGAGGTTAAAGAAAATACTAGTGGTGTAGAAAATTCTATATTAGCTAGTGCTATATTTAAACAAAAAGAAGATGAATATTATGTATATTTTTATGATTTTAATGAAGATAATAATATGTATAAGAATATTGTAAGTTCTAAACTTAGTAGTAAAAAGGTATATAATGTTGATACTTCTTCAGGATTAAATAGTAATTATGTATCAGATGTATCTAATAAAAAGGCAACTGGTTTGGATGGTTTAAAGGTAGTTAATGATACGGTTATAAAAATAGTGGGTGACACTATTGTGGAATACTATGAGAAAGATGAAATTAATAATATAGGCTATTAATAATTTATTAATAGTTTCAGACTGTTGACAAATAGGTAAATAAAATTACTTATTTGTCTTTTTTTGAAT
>ENA-OPWY01000633-OPWY01000633.1-human-gut-metagenome-genome-assembly--contig:-NODE-633-length-18773-cov-1.696389_pt1 | contig 18773 bp, 15 predicted proteins | sample MGYA00241515_ERZ502022 | MGnify/ENA primary metagenome ERZ502022 (study PRJEB25962, sample SAMEA2043045) | human gut metagenome | biome: human gut; feature: human-associated habitat; material: faeces...
GTTACGAGTAACTTTTAACAGCCAGTTAGGGATTATCCCTGCTGGCTTATTTTTTTATCGAAAAGGAGACAACAACATGAGAAAAGAACAGAGTATAAAAACAAACAACAATCAGATGGAGGAGAAAGGCATGAAGAACAGATTCATTCACTTTAAGAAGAGATTCGTTTCGGCATTATCCGGAGCACTTATGGGAGTAATGCTTATGAGCACTACTTGTTTTGCAGCAGGTATAGGTACTTCCGAAGTAACACAGCCGCTTGAGAACTTAAAGACACTTATCATTGCAGTCATTGGTGTTGTTGGTGTCATTATTCTTGCAAAGAATGTCATGGAGTTCGCACAAGCATATCAGCAGCAGGATTCATCTACCATGAACTCCGCTCTGAAAGGAATTGTGGCAGGTGTCATGATGGCTGGTATTTCAACAGTTCTGACATTATTAGGCTTCTAAGATTGGGGAAATGCATTTCACCTTATAGTAAAAGGAAAGAGGTGAATAACAAGTATGGATATTTTTAAGCTTGGAGACAAGATCCTTGCACTTCTTGAGGCGGTGTTTGGATTTTGGAACAATCAGATATCCCTGGTCTTTGCAATGCTTGGACAGTCACCGGTCAGTTTCAAGGGCGGAGGTCCCTGGGCAGTTATTGAGGGTATTGAGCCGGTCTTTGTAGCGGTCGGCTCATCCCTCGTTGTGCTGTTCTTTGTTATCGGTTTCTGCTCGGAAAGCATAGATGTAAAAGATGAGATGAGGTTTGAGTCTATATTTCGTATGCTTATCCGATTGGGACTTGCAGAATGGTTTGTTGCAAATAATGTCACGATTATGAAAGCGTTTTTTACTTCCATAGGAAATTTGGTGGGACTTATATCTGCCGGGACAACGACACAGCTTGCTATTGACAGTACACAGGCAGATATCATTAAGGGACTCGGATTTGGTGAGAGTCTGGTAATGCTGATACTTACAGCTTTGCTTGCAATCATCATTATTATCTATGGATTTTTTATCATCTACACAGTGTATTTCAGGTTCTTAAAGATACTGATTATTGTGCCGCTCGGTGCGATTGCCTGTTCCACGATGGCAGGAAACAGAATGGTCAGCCATACAATGGCTACCTACTGCAAATATTTTCTTTCATGTGTATTTGAGGCAGTAATGATGGCACTTGCGATTGTGGTATGTAATGCATTTATCAATGCAGGGCTTCCGGCATTTACAGGAAGTTATGCTGACTGGGCACAGACACTTATATATCTGTGTGAAATGACATTTACGATAGCAATGACTGTTGGAAGCGTGAAGGGTGCACAGACACTTACAAGCAAGGCATTTGGATTATAGAAGGAGGCAGAAATGGATAATGAAAAGAAACAGGTTACTTATAATTCAAGTATAACCGGAGAAACGCTGGTGACATTTGATATCCAGCAGTATATGAATAACAGGGCAATGTTTATTGGTCTTATGTGTAATGAAGATGGATATGAGGAGCCTTTTGGGGATGTGACTGTGAATTTGCCGGTTGCAGCACCAAATTACTGCGGATATCTGAATGTGAATGACATGCCGGATATTGAAGAGTTTATTACAGACAATGACATTGGAGAGTTTACAGGATTCACGCAAAGGAGTGGTTTCTGTGAATATCCACTTTATTTGTTCAATGTAGATAAGCTTAGGGAACTGTGTCCGGATGGAATGGATAAGTATGAGGCAAATATTGGAATGACAAGAAAGCCGGAGACAAAGGATTTATCAAGATAGGAGGAAGGGACAATGGTAATCGAAGTAAACAAGGATATTGACCGCTATCAGGAATCGGTTGCGATGGGGCTTACAGCAAGGCAGCTTATATTTTCCATTGCAAGCGTAGTGGTCGGTGGCGGTATTGTCCTTCTTCTTTACAAGTATATTGGTCTTACGGGTTCTGCTTATGTGGCAATTCCCTGTGTGGCGCCGATTGCACTTGGAGGATTTTATTCCTTTAATGGGATGAATTTCTACGAGTATATGGGAAAGAAACTGCATTTTATGTTTGGCAACAGGGCACTTACCTATGTATCAACAGAGGGAGAGCCTGCAATAAAGCAGTTAGAAGCAGAATAGAATGAACAGGTAAAGAAGAAAGGCAGAAAGGCTGAACCGGAGACTGTAACAGCTGATTCGGCTGTAAAGAAGCAGGAGGAGTTTGAAGCAATGAAGAAAAAGACGAGAAACATGCTGCTTGGACTTGTCGCAGTCATTGTGGCGGCAGCAGCTGGTATTGCAGCATATAAGGCAATGCATTAGAAATAAATAGTATCTGACCGCAAGGTCGGGAACACAGCCCGCAGGGTGAAGTTCCCGGCGGGCTTTCATTATAAGAAAGCGAGGTTAGAGACATGGGTTTATTTACAGACGGATTTAAGTTATTAAAGAAGGCGAGTGAGCCTTTGTATAAGACACCTAAATCCATTCAGGAAACCATAGAGATTATGGCGGTGGCCGAAAACGGCATTTTTGAAGTAAGCAAAAATAAGTATTCCAAATGCTACCGCTTTCAGGACATCAATTACACAACAGCAACGGAGGATGAGCAGATCGGCATTTTCGAGAGATACTGCAAGTTCTTAAATTCGCTGGACTGTAATTATAAGATTACGATCAACAATAAGAATAAAAACATGGATGAACTCCGTGACAAGGTTCTGATTGCTGAGAAAAACGATGGCTTTAATAATTATAGAAGAATCTACAATGACATCATTGAGGAGAAGATTATTGAGGGCAGACAGGGGATTGAGCAGGAGAGATATCTGACAATCACGATTGAGAGGAAGAACTTTGAGGAGGCGAAGGCACAGTTTGCAACCCTTGAGGCAACGATACACAAGGCTTTCATTGAGCTTGGTGCGGAGATTATACCACTTAATGGCAATGAGAGACTGAAAGTGCTCTATGACTATTATCATCTTGGAGATGAGGGCAGTTTTGATTTTGATATCAAAAAGGCTAAGAAGGTCGGGGCAGATTTTAGAAATGATCTGTGCAATGGGATGGTGAAATATTTCCCTGACCATTTTGAGGATGAGAGTAAATTCTGCAAGGCACTTTTTATCAAAAAGTATCCGAGCAGTTTGTCAGACAGATTCATCAATGAGATTACTTCCCTTCCGGTTCATTCCATCACGAGCATTGATGTGGTGCCTGTGCCAAAGGATCTGACCACAAAGGTGCTTCAGAAGAAATACCTTGGTATTGAGTCGGATATCATTAAGCAGCAGAGAGTCCGCAATAAGAATAACGATTTTTCTACGGAAATCTCATATGCAAAGAGAACGGAGAAAAAGGAGATTGAGGAAATCATGGATGATGTCCGTGAGAATGACCAGTGCCTTTTCTTCGTGGGAGTAACCATTATTCTTATGGCAGAAAGCAAGAAGGAGCTTGAGAGTGTATGTGAGACAGTGGAGACTATCGGAAAGCGTAACAGCTGCACGATTGATATACACTATTTAAAGCAGAGGGAAGCACTCAACACAGCACTTACGATTGGAGTAAGACAGGTGGAGACAATGCGTACACTTCTTACCCAGTCACTTCAAAGCGGAAAATCAAATGCTGTGGGTACAGAGTTTGAATAACGTCTGCAGTGCTGCTATGGAAATCGTTTCGAGTGAGCTTATATACTGTTAATACTAAGTTAGAAAAGAGGCTGTCAACAGACGGCGGCTTTTCCTTTTCGGGTAGTATTCAAGAAGTCATAAAGTTCCGTGAGTAATGGAAGAAGGCAATGCTTTGAGAAAAAGATGAGAGCAATATTCTGAAAACCATTTGAGATTTTGGGAAAAATCTGCTAAAATATTTTGTATATATATGGGGTAGGGGAATTCATATCCTTTTGCATTAGAAATTATGGAAGGAGGACTTGACTATGGCAAACGGAAATGCTTCAATCATGAAGAAAAAAATGTTGGCAGTCTTTATCTGTCTTGTAATGGTAGCTGGATTGATACCGACCGTAGCCTTTGCTGCGGAAAATGAGGTAGATGTTTGGGACGGAACATCTGATACAAGCTGGTATAATGAAACTGATACAGAATTTCATATCAAAACAGCAGAGCAGTTGGCGGGACTTGCAGAACTCACAAATATTGGAATTGATACTGGTGCATCTACAGGTAATACATTTGAGAATAAGATTATATATTTAGACTGCGACTTAGACCTTGGAGATTATCCTTGGACACCGATTACAAACAGAAATGTAGACGACGGTTATTTCTTTAAAGGAACATTTGACGGACAAGGACATACGATATACAACTTGAACCGTCATGGGATAGGCAACGATTCTTTCGACTCGCTTTTTGGCTATGTGCAGGGCGGTGTAATCAAGAATCTGAATGTTGTAGATGCGGATTTGAGCGCCAATGATTACAGTATGCATGTAGGCATCATAGCTGCATTGGTAGAAAACGGCAAGATCATAAACTGTTATACATCTGGCACTGTAGAAAGTGTCAATGGTTGGCGAAGCATAGGCGGAATTACAGGATCATGTATGCAAGGTACACAAATTGTTGGATGCGGTTCTGACGCAAACATCATTAGCAGAGAATCCACATCTAGTGATAGCGTCGGAGGATTGGTCGGCGAATGGTTAAATGCCAATGAAACTTCTGTGATTTCAGATTGTTGGTTTAACGGCTCAATCGTTAGCGAAGATCCGGAGTCTACAGTTGGAGGGTTATTGGCTGTTGGTTACAACAATAATGTAGAAGAAAATGTTAAAATCAATAACTGCATGATGGTAAGCAGCGACTTATCAAGTGCGGAAAAGGAAAATACTGCTGTGATTGCTCATCTGACAGGAACCCCAACAGTTGCTGACTGTTTTTATAAAGAAAGTGATAATGGGTATCATGTCATTACGAAATTAGACAAGGGTAGTCTTGCTATTGATACAAGCTTTGATCCGACACCTTGTGCAAAGGCGATAACTGATTTTACAGATAATGATATTCTCGTTTCGTTGCAAAACAATGCCTCACAGGGAGTTGTATGGGTAGAAGGAATAGAACATCCGACTTTTAGTTGGGATTTAACAAACAGGTTGGCTGATTACACGGCAGTTAATGTTGCATTAGATAAAGTTCCACAGGATATTTCCGTTTATACTGATGAAACAGTATCTGTTTTGAAACAAGCAATAGACAGTGTTGATACTTCGTTAAGTGCCGCAGAGCAGTCAAAAGTTGATGCTATGGCACAGGCTATCGAAGATGCGATTACTGCCCTGCAATACAAGGACGCTGATTATACTAAGGTAGATGCAGCCATTGCCAAAGCAAATGCACTGAACAAGGATAACTACAAGGACTTCACCGGCGTGGAAGCCGCTGTCAAAGCTGTTGTCCGTGGTAAAAATATTACGGAGCAGACCGAGGTTGATGCAATGGCTAAGGCTATTGAAGATGCCATTGCTGCCCTGCAATACAAGGATGCAGATTACACAAAGGTTGATGCAGCCATTGCCAAAGCAAATGCACTAAACAAGAATGACTACAAAGATTTCTCCGGTGTGGAAACCGCTGTCAAAGCTGTTGTCCGTGGTAAAAATATTACGGAGCAATCTGAAGTAGACAAGATGGCAAAGACTATCGAAGATGCGATTGCTGCTCTTGAGAAAAAGCCTGCCAGTACCAAACCGGGAACATCCGATAAGAGTCCGCAGACTGGCGATTCCAGCAACCTTGTACTGTGGATTTCCCTGCTGTTTGCCAGCGGCAGTGCTGCCATTGGTACAACGGTTGTCAGCAGAAAGAAAAAGTACAACAGATAATTGAATAGCGTTCCCTTGCTCCATCTTCCGAGCAAGACAAAAGCGTCGTAGCAATACGGCGCTTTTTTGTTACCCGGAAGCGACAAACAGCGACTTTCAGTCGTTTTTTATCGGTTTTGCATCCTTCCCCTTCTCAACAACAGTCAGATTGCCAACAACATTATATTATTTTTGTATATCGTCAGTCTGACAAACTTCTATTTACACAACCCTTTAAAAAAAGCCTTTGCATTATCCAGATCATTCTTATCCGGATGTCCTTTTGATATGCCTCCTATAAGCTTGAATGGTCCAAATGTATCGTATCCTTTACAAGAAAATTCTCCCACAATTCTTCCCTGCTTTTCTTTTATAATTCCCTTTATTGAATCAAAAACAGGTCTTCCACCATAAGTACACATAAGAAAAACATCCTTATTCTCTGGAAGATTTACTTCAGCAAAGTTGATTACGGCCTGGTGCATTTTACCAAAATAAATACCAGAGGCAAATCCTATAAGATCATACCCGGATAAGTCCTTTTCAGTAATCTTAGCTGCATCAATAATATCAACCCCATATTCATCTGCTATGGCATCAACAATTTTCTTGGTATTATTGTGATGAACCGATGCATATATAATAACTATTTTCATATCTGCTTCACTCCAGCTCATACGGATATCATACATCATCCGTGTAAGTGCAATACTGTCTTTAGCTGTATATACATCACTGCTGCAATATCCAAGTTTTACGCATCTGCTTACTTCCCTGATTTCATATTCAAAGCCATTTATATCAACCGGACACTCGATTGTTTCCGGTTCTTTTCCTTCCACCTCAAGTATCATGGTCTCGGCGTGTTGGAAATCCGGTAAAAATATACTTCCCTTTGTTCCCTCAATTCTGGCATTACGTTTTAATTCCTGCCCAATTGTCTGGACTGATTCTGCAGTACATCCATCATTATATATCAGTTTGAGACAGCTGTAATCATCTGTTCCATACTCATTAATATGTACTTTTTGAGTTTCTACATTCTGCGGCTCATTCCCTGTAACAATACGCAGAAATCCCAGATTGTAAATTCCTATGTCCAACAAAGCACCTCCACCAAGTGCAGGGTTAAATTTACGCTCTTTTCTGGCACCTGTTGCAACAAACCCATACTGGCATGAAATATGTTTTATTTCTCCAATTACTCCTTGCTGTAAGATACTGTGTAAACGATCATACAATGGAAGAAACCATATCCAGAGTCCCTCCATGATAAAAAGATGCCTATCCCTTGCCAGCCTGTACAGTTCCTGTGCCTGTTTATCATTTATCGTAAACGGCTTTTCGCACAATACATGCTTTCCATGTTCAAGACATAACCTGCAATTCTCATAATGCTAAGTATTTGGTGTTGCTACATAAACAGCCTCAACATCCTGATCTTTAACCAGTGCTTCATACGAATCATAATATCTTGGAATATCATGCTCCTTAGCAAAGGCTTTTGCACTTTCAATGTTACGTGAACCAACTGCTACTAACTGTTCATTTTCTTTACTCATCTGATTAATGGTTGATGCAAATTTTTTTGCAATATTACCTGTAGCCAAAATTCCCCACTTCATCTTATCTCTCCCATCAATTTTATAAATTTATATGTAATATATAGCCATTTAGCAATTATTAAAGGAAACAAGTCTATTATACCTTATATCACCAGCTTCGCATATCCATTTTATATCATATTTTATAATACAAAAGGTCAGATCCGCCAAGCCCAATGGTTACTGACGAATCTGACCTTTTACAATTACAAAAAATTATATATATTATCCTTCAATCTCTTTAATAAGATTAACCATCTCAATAGCACCTTCAGCGCACTCAAATCCCTTATTGCCTGACTTTGTTCCGGCGCGCTCAATTGCCTGCTCGATTGTATCTGTAGTAAGCACTCCAAACATAACAGGAATATCACTTGCTAAAGAAACATTTGCAATGCCTTTGGAAACCTCGCTGCACACATAATCGTAATGACTTGTAGCACCTCTTATAACTGCACCAAGACATATAACTGCGTCATACTTGCCGCTTTTTGCCATCTTTGAAGCTATCAATGGTATCTCAAATGCGCCCGGCACCCATGCAAGATCAATATTTTCTTCTGAAACATCATGTCTTACAAGCCCGTCTTTAGCTCCCGCAACAAGCTTAGACACAATAAATTCATTAAACCTTGCCGCTACAATACCTACCTTAATTCCACTGTCAACTAACTTACCTTCTAAAACTCTCATCATCAATTCCTCCTTATAAATAATCCATATTTTTACACTACATTTAAAATGTGTCCCATCTTTGTCTGCTTTGTCTTAAGATAGAACCTGTCAAAGCTGGTCGCATCTATCTCAATAGGCACTCTCTCACTGATTTCGATTCCAAAATCTGCAAGCTGGTATACCTTATCGGGATTGTTAGTAAGAAGCCTTAAGCTCTTAGCGCCTAAGTCTTTCAATATCTGTGCTCCTATGTAGTACTCGCGTGCGTCTCCCGGCAGACCAAGTGCCAGATTAGCCTCAAGTGTATCCATTCCCTGATCCTGAAGTGCATATGCCTTAAGCTTATTAACAAGCCCGATTCCTCTGCCCTCCTGTCTCATATAAAGAAGCACACCTCTGCCTTCATTGTTAATCTGTGTCATCGCTGACGCTAGCTGCTGACCGCAGTCACATTTCATTGAGCCAAATGCGTCTCCAGTCAGGCACTCTGAATGTACCCTGCACAAAAGATTGCTGCCATCACCAATGTCTCCCTTTACCAATGCAACATGATGCTCGCCATTTAACTTATTAACATAACAGTGTGCCATGAATTCCCCATACTTTGTCGGCATTCTTGTAACTGCCACGCACTCAACCAAGTTGTCATGTCTCTTTCTGTATTCCTGAATTGCTTTAATTGTTATGAATTTGAGATTGAATTTTTCGGACATTTCTATGAGGTCTTCTTTTCTCATCATTGTTCCGTCCGCTTTCATTATTTCACAGCACAGACCACATTCTTTAAGTCCTGCTATTCTCATAAGGTCTACTGTTGCCTCTGTATGTCCGTTTCTTTCAAGAACTCCATTAGGTTTTGAACGTAGTGGAAACATATGTCCCGGTCTTCTGAAATCCTCAGGCTTTGCTTCATCTGACACACATGCTCTTGCAGTAAAGCCTCTCTCCTCTGCCGATATTCCTGTTGTCGTCTTAACATGGTCTATTGACACTGTAAATGCAGTTTCATGGTTATCAGTATTGTCAGCAACCATCTGTGTAAGTCCCAGCTTTCTGCACAAATCTCCACTCATAGGCATGCATATAAGTCCTTTTCCATATGTCGCCATGAAATTCACATTTTCAGTAGTTGCAAATTCAGCGGCACATATAAGGTCGCCCTCATTCTCTCTGCTTTCATCATCTGAGACAAGTATCAGCTTTCCATCCTGTAAATCCTTAACCGCCTCTTCAACTGTGTTATACTCAAACATTTTCTTTTACCTTCCTTTCCCTTTGATATTTTAAAATCCATTCTTTAGCAGGAATTCTCTTGTGATTCCCATCTGCGGTTCTTCTTCCCGCAGAGCAAGAAACCTCTCAATATATTTTCCGACAATGTCATTTTCGAGATTAACTACATCACCAGCTTTCCTAAGTGACAGCGTTGTCGCACCTGCCGTATGTGGTATTATTGATACTGAAAAGCTCTGGCTGTCCATCTTGGCAACCGTAAGACTTATTCCATCTATGGCAACCGAACCTTTTTCAACGATATATTTTAATATTCCGCTGTCTGTCTTAATCTTATACCATATCGCGTTATCATCCTTGGTTATCGCTGCAACTTTTCCTGTTCCATCAATATGTCCTGAAACTATATGCCCTCCGAACCTTCCATCTGCTGCCATTGCCCTTTCAAGATTAACAGCACTGCCACTCACCAGCTTGCCAAGTGATGAGCGGTTCAGCGTCTCATGCATTACATCCGCAGTAAATGTATTATCATATATCCCTGTCACTGTAAGGCACACACCATTGACAGCAATGCTGTCTCCTATATGTGTTCCCTTAAGGACTTTTTCTGCCTGTATTGTAAGAATTGCTGATGCCGTTCCTTTTTTTACATTATTTACATGTCCGATTTCTTCAATAATTCCTGTAAACATTACAACTCTCCTTCAATCAGAATATCGTCACCAAGAAGACGAACGGTTTTGTTTCTCAACCGATATGCTTCATCTACATTTGCAATACCCTGCCCTTCAACTGCTGTCTTACTGTCTGCCCCGCCAAATATCTTAAGTGCAATATAAGTCTGAACCCGGTTCACAATTCCAGCCTGCAATGCCGAAAAGTTAAGTGTTCCGCCTCCCTCTAGAATCACGCTGTCGATACCTTTTTCTCCAAGTATGTTCATAAGCTCTTTAAGGTCAACGTGCTGCTCTGATTCTTTTGTAATTATCACTTCACAGCCTGCATTTTCATATAAAGATTTCCTGTCGCTGTCGGTACTACATGTAGCAATTATTGTTGGTATCTGCCCTGCACTTTTTACAATTCTGCTGTCAAGCGGAGTTCTCAATCTGCTGTCGCATATGATTCGCACAGGATTGTGTGGATTGCTGACGGCTGTACTTCTACAGTCAAGCATTGGGTTATCAGCAATCACAGTGCCGACACCCACCATAATTGCCGCGTATCTGTGACGGTCTGCATGCACATTTTCTCTTGCCTGCTCACCTGTAATCCACTTGGAAAGTCCCTTATATGTGGCAATTTTTCCATCAAGTGTCTGTGCTGTTTTCATCACAACATATGGCTCTTTATTCCTTATGTAATGAAAGAATACATAATTCATCGCAAGACATTCTTCATTGCATACACAACCTTCAACTTTAATCCCGTGTTCTTCCAGATATTTAACACCTTTTCCACTTACCAGGGGATTAGGATCCATCGAACCTATCACAACCCTGCTTATTCCTGCCTGCACAAGTGCTTCAGTGCAAGGCGGCTGTTTCCCATGATGGCAGCACGGCTCAAGTGTCACATATATGGTTGCTCCACTGGTATCCTCCATACATCTTGAAAGTGCATCTCTTTCCGCATGAAGCTCACCATATTTCCTGTGCCAGCCTTCACCTATAATTCTGTCATCCTTTACAATTACAGCTCCAACCAGCGGATTAGGATTAACCCAGCCTGTTCCTCTCTTTGCCAGTTCAATCGCCCGCTTCATATATAATTCATCCTGTTGTAATTGTTTGTCTGTCGTTTGTTTCAACTGTTCATCTGTCTGTTGACGCATATTTACACCTTCTTCCTGTATATGCCTGGATTTGACCTGCTTCTTGTCACATGATACCTACGCATAGTCGCATTTTGCTCATTTGAAAAAAAATCAGTTCATCCCAGATATCTCTCTCCAGCCGCTAAATCTTCCCATCACGGACAGAGCATACGAAAAAGCCCCCAAAGCATCTCTACTTCAGGGGCTTGTAATACGCTGGCATCTTTCCAGCATTTAAAGCAATAAAAAACTCTGAGATAACTAATTCATCTCAGAGCTGATATCCAATCAATTCAGGCTCACCATGTATCATCCACATATCAGCGTCTCTTGCTATGTTCATAACACAGGATAAACCGTCAATCACTTCTTTCATCCAGACTTTACTGTCGGCTTCGGAATTACACCGAATCATGCTCTGGCTCGCGCCTCGGCTCGTGGGCTTTACCACCGGTAGGGAATTGCACCCTGCCCTGAAGTTCCATATGTATTAAATTATTTATAGTATACACCTGATTTTTAAAAAATCAAGTACTTGACATATTTATTAATATAAGGAAATGAATAAAACCAAAACATGTAAAAACCGGAACCTCGCACCCACACAGTAAGCGAAATTCCGGTCTCCTTAAATATTAATTTTCTATCTTTTTACCTTTAACCGTTAATCCTGCTGCCGCTCCTCCTATTACAAGCATAAGAAGCCATACAAATACATGTTTATTATCTCCCGTATCAGGCGCCTGTTCTTTTACTGTCTCTGTATTATCGTCTTTACACGTATCGGTCAATGATGTTGTATCTGTAATCTTTGCAACCACAGTCTGTGATTTTTCAATCTCAACAAGCCCATCCTGCTTGATGTAATATCTGTCACAATCTTTACAATACCAGTATTCAATATTTCCTTCATCTGTCCTGGTAGCCGCCTTTGCCGCTACTGACTGCAAGCCTTCATGCATACTCATATTGTAAGTACCATATTCTTCGCTGCAGATCGTACACACTGCTTTCTTCACACATGTTGCACTTCCGCCTGCGTGTTTACACTGATAACCACAAACCGTGCAGACACCGTTTTTCCAACCATGTGCTTCACTTGTCGATACTTCCTTATCACAGCAATCATATGCCTGCTTATGAGTTTTTTCTGTCTGTACCCAAACCTGTTTTCCACTGTGGTTTGCCATATCTTTATCTGTATACTCCTTGCCGCAGATTTCGCAAACCGCACCTTTTGTACATGTTGCTTCTCCTCCGCTGTGTACACATACATAACCACATGTTTCACAAGCACCATCTTTCCACTTATGATTTTCTTGTTCTAGCGTCACTTTACCGCAGCAATCATATCTCTTTTCATGTGTTGTTGCTGTCTGTATCCATTTTTCCACACCCGAATGATTATCTGCATTTATTTCTCCATATTCACTATGGCAGATATTGCAAACCGCTTTCTGCGTGCAGGTTGCTTTTCCGCCTGTATGAATACAATCGTATCCGCATACTGTGCAGTGTCCATTCTCCCAGATATGATCTGCTATATTAGTTACCTCAGCACCACAACAGTCATATTTTTTCTGATGAGTTTTTTCTGTCTGTACCCATACCTGTTCTCCACTGTGGTTTGCAGGATTTAAAGTACCATATTCAGCATTACAATCCGTGCAGACGGCTCTCTTTTTACATGTTGCTGCTCCACCCACACAGCTTTCTGTTTCTTCTATTGTACAGCCTGCTGTTGTACATTTGTGGGTATGTGTGCCGTTATCATTTGACTTCCATTCACCATATGTATGTTCTGCCTTTGCTGCTGTAACAATCTCACCACATTCACAAATTACAGGTGTTGTACAATCACCATCATCTATACCACTATGTTTTGTCTTTGTTGTTGTTACCGTACAGCCGTCATTCTCGCACTCTTTCCAATGATAAGTACCGTCTTTTGTCCATGTGTCGCTGAAATTATGATTTGTCTGTGCCAGAAATATTTTCCGGCAGACAGAGCATATTGATTCTTTCGTACAGTCGCTGTTATCCATTGTATGATTCGCATTTACTGTAATAGACAGATAAATGCTGTATCCTTCATTATCTGTCAATGTTATTGTCTGTGTGCCATCTGCTGCAGATACAGTATAAATACCGGCCGCATCAGGTGTAAGCGTTTTATTTCCTGTCATTACCTGTGTATAATCTAAAGAAGTTACTTTAAACTGTGCCTTCTCGCAGTATACTCCATTATTTTTAATACCGTCTACCACTGTATCCGGATTAATCGCATTATAATAATATGTAACTGTCTGTGTTTCTGATGTATACACACCCTTTTCATCGCCTGTCTTGCTTAAAAAAGTATATCCTGATGGAATCTTAATATTTTCAGGTACCGCATAATTCGTTCCCGATGTGCCCTGAAGTGTAATCGATTCACGTAACTTCTGCTCACTGTCTTTTATCACATAATTAACAATTACTTTTCCTTTACCCGATGTTACAGCCACATCATCAAAGCTTTCCTTATCTACAAGAATCATTGTAGTATACGCAGGTACAGTTATAACGGAGCCTGAGACTTCACCAAGTGATACAACTCCTGCACTTTCGCCATTTGCAATAACAACCCAGTCCGTAGCAGCTCTTCCTTGAACAGGAATTGTAATTTCTTTTGACACATCTGACTCATTATTTAATACTGCCATAGTATTCCACTCGTCGTCTTTTGTACCTGAAAGCACATAAGCTTCAGAATTTTTTATTGTCTGCCTTTTCGCAAGCGGTGAAAATGCTTTTCGTATATCCATAAGTCCTCTGTAATATGAGACTACATCTGCATACTCTGCTGAATCCTTCCATTCAACGTAACTGCTGTCTGCAAGAGTTGTTCCCTCAACGCTGTTACACATTTCTTCCCCGCCATCCATAAACAATGTTCCCGGCTTAGCATATTTCATTGCTGCTTTCTGCTTGTATATTTTTACGGCTTTTTCGTTTCTTTCGCCATAAGTGCCACCTGTGCTGCCGATTATTTCATCATATAAGGAAATTTTATTCTGTCTTTCTTCCTTTGTATAATTGTCTCCCCATATAACCAGATTGGCATCTTCCTTTGCCAATGATGTCTTTATCTCATCCAGCCATTTATATACATACGAAGAACCTTTGTACTTCACATTGACACAGTCAATCAAATCCAGTGAAAATCCATCAACATGATATTCCTCTGCCCAATATTTCATGGAATTAACCATATAATTACGATACATCTTCCGCTCTGTAGAAAACTCATTGTCATATCCCGTATTTGTTGTATACCTTGTACCGTCAGTATTCAATCTGTAATAAAACCACGGAACCGACTTTTCAAGAGGATTTTCCTCTGAGGCATGCGTATACGGCATCTCCATCACAACAGAAAATCCCGCACTGTGAAGTGCCTGAATCATCTCTTTACATTCTTTTATAACAGTCTTGCTGTCTGACGGATTGGAAGCATAGCTTGCCTCAGGTACATTATAATTTAAAATCTCATACTCACTGTCGCCATCAAAATCCGCAAACGGTGCAAGCTGTACTGTCGTAACGCCAAGTTCCTTCAGATAATCAATACCAGATACAAGCTCTCCCGCACTGTTTACTTTTGCACCCTTTTCCGTAAAAGCACTGTACTTTCCGCCTGCAGTCATGCCCGATGCGGTATCTGATGAGAAATCCTTGACACTTATTTTATAAACAGTATTTGCTTTTGTCGAATCAACATACACATGTCTGTCCCTGTCCCAACCCTCAGGAGATACTGAAGATGTATCTGTTATATACGAACGCTTTCCGTCTTTGCTTACCGCAACCGAATATGGGTCCTGAATTTTATATTTTGTTGTTCTGTCGCTGCCAATATGGGTAATATCTGTTGTGGTAATCGTATAGTCATAATACAATCCGCCCCAATCACCAATAAGTGTTATAATCCAGAGGCCATTCCATTCCCCATTTACAAGCATTTTCTCTAATGTATAAGCTCCTATATTACATGCATTGCTGTCATTATCATCACCTGTTGCATAAATATTAACTTTTACATATGTTGCCGCAGGTGCCCATAACAAAAATTCAGTTGACTGCTTTGTATATGTCGCTCCAAGCTGCCTGCCCTTACGTGTATGCCCCCAATCATCAACATATGTTCCATCATAAAAATATTCATTATCAATATCTTCTGCCACTTTATTAATATAGCTGTTAGGAATCGTAGGTATCTTTTTACTGTTATCTGCCGCAAACCCGGTAACGGCACTGCTTGAAAATACCATTCCAATTGACAATACCACCGCAGTAGTCTTTTTTAAGTTTAAATACTTCATAAACTATCCCTCCTTTTATTATACTCAATATATCTATGCAACACTCTAAAACATTACAAAATCACATTCTATCTTAGTGGTATTATACAATAAAAAGCATCAAAAAAAATGTCATTTACATGAAATGACATTTTTTCGACACGAACGATATTAAAATGAATGTTTATTCTTCACTTTTTAATCACAATTTATTTATAAAGTTCTGGACCTGATTTTTAAAAAATCAAGTACTTGACATATTTATTAATTTTATGATACTATACCACGGCACAATTAAATATGGTTATATTGGAAACGACACATCCCCCGGATGATAACGAACAACACATGTTTTGCTTAGGTTATTATTTAAGGAGGATTTTTTTATGCCAAAAAACAAGTTTCAGGATGTTATTTTCACAATTATTATGGCAACAATTATGGTCTATGGAATGGTCGTATATAATGTTGCCCTCAACACAGGTACTGTAAATGGTACTACTTTCTTAGCTGCAACACATGAATTGCCAATCATGGTTCCAATTGCATTCGTACTCGAATTCTTCGTTGTAGGAAAGATTGCTAAAATGCTTGCATTTACAGTCATGCGTCCTACTGACAGACCTCAGTTCATCACATATGCAATATCAATATGTATATGCTGCATTATGTGTCCGGTTATGAGTCTCGTTGCAACATTTCTTTTCAAAGAGCCATCCTTTGGCATGTGGGTTAAAACATGGGCAATGAACTTTCCTATGGCAATCTGCTATCAGATGTTCTATTGCGGACCACTTGTAAGGCTTATATTTAGAGCAATATTTGTTAGAAAAAATGCTGATGCAACAGAAGCTGTAACGGCTGCAGAGGCAGAATAATATTAATCACTAAGCAGGAGATTATTATCTTCTGCTTTTTTTCGCATAATCCGTATATTTCCACCAGAATATGTTAATATATGAATATCAATCCACAGATTGGAGAATTACCATGAAAGCATATGAAAGATTATTAAAATATGTCACTTTCCGTACACCAAGTGATGAAAACAGTGAAAACACGCCCTCATCTGCATGCCAGTTTGAGTTAGCCAGATTTCTTAAAAATGAGATGGAAGGATTGAATTTATCGGACATTGTACTTGACGATATGTGTTACCTGTACGGTAAGCTTCCGGCAACCAAAGGTTATGAAAATGTGCCTGCTATCGGATTTATTGCACATATGGATACCGTGTCCGATTATTGCAATCACGATATTACACCAGTAATAACAGAAAACTTTAATGGTGTATCACTCAAACTTCCTGCGGGAATAACCCTGTCTGTGCATGAGTTTCCTCATCTTGGCACTCTTAAGGAACGCACACTTATCACATCAGACGGAAGCACTATACTTGGTGCTGATGACAAAGCAGGTATTGCTGAAATCCTTACTATGATAGAACATTTGCAGAAAGGCAATATACCTCATGGAACAATATGTATTGCATTCACACCTGATGAAGAAATCGGCATGGGAGCTGAACATTTTAACATAGAACAGTTCGGTGCCAAATACGCCTACACAATTGACGGCGACACAGAAGGCGAGATTCAGTACGAAAACTTCAACGCATGCAAAGCGGATTTTCATATTAAAGGCTTCAATGTACACCCAGGTTCTGCCAAAGACACCATGATTAATGCCAGTCTTGTTGCAATGGAGATTAACAATGCACTTCCTGCTATGGAAACCCCTCGCAGCACAGAAGATTACGAGGGCTTCTACCATCTTGTCAGCATGTCTGGCGATGTCAGTGAGGCTTCGCTTAATTATATAGTAAGAGACCATGATAAGAATTTATTTGAAGCAAAGAAAAATACTCTGCGATTAATCGAAAAGAATATGAATGAAAAATGGGGCAAGGGAACTGTTACACTCACCATTAAAGACCAGTATAAGAATATGTCCGAAATCATTGCGGGCTGCATGAATCTTATTGATAATGCAAAGAAAGCCTGTGAACTGGCTGATATAACACCGCTTATTCTTCCTATCCGAGGGGGAACAGACGGCTGTCAGTTAAGCTTCAAAGGACTTCCATGCCCTAACCTTGGAACTGGAGGACACGCATACCACGGTCCTTATGAACATATTACTGTTGAAGGCATGGATATGACCGTTGCTATGCTTGTTAAATTGGTTGGAACATTTATCGAATAATATGCTCATATAATCAAAACAGCCGTATGGTCTTATGTAATACGCAAGACTTCACGGCTGTTTCTTTATTATCACGGCTTGCACACTCCACAAGCCTCATATCCCATATCAATAAGCTCATGCCTGCTTCCCGTATAAGTCTTTCTGTTGGAAGCCTCCATACTCTTTGCGCTGCTGCACGACTCCTTATGAAACTTCTTGGTATTCGTGTTAAGCACATAAGTCTGTACATTTGCAGAGTCTGAGACCGTCTGTGAACCACTCTCCGCTACCGAATCATCGGCATGGCTGCTGCCTGTTGCATAATCAATAGCAATTCCCGGCTGTGCATTAAAACAATACACATTGAAAAGAACTCCTTCGCCATTATCCTCAACTGACTTCGCCTCCATGTGCACACCGCTGGCAACAAGATTATCGCCAGAAAATACAGGTGTTACGCGGTACAGAACATGATTACCAGTTTCCTTTATGTAATCCGCCACCATATTTTCAAAAGGCAGCATACCATCAACATTAAGATATCTTGTTCCTGTAATCAGATTCTTTTCATTGGCATTCTCACCAGTAAGCTGATAACCTATAAGATGGCACCTGTTATACAGATATTTACCATCAACACTATCGTATTTCGCTGTCTGCCATCCCGTAGGTTTTACTTCACCAATTGCACCACGTTTCTCAGTAGGCATAATGTCTTTACCTATATTAGCAAATGCAGTAGTACATCTTCCAAGTCCATCCAGTTCTCCGTAACTCTCAAATGATATAGTCGTGAAGTCAGCATCATTAAACGCTGGGTTATTATCATTAATTACAACATATGGTTCACCCTGATATACTAAAGACGCCATATCATCTGCCACAGCCGTACTCTGAACCTCAGTACTACCAACAGTACCAGCCTGATTATCCTTCTTAGAAGAGCAACCGCTTAACCCAAATCCGCTTCCTGCAATAAAGAACACTAGTAAAAATGCGGTTACTCTCCTTAGCACTTCTAACCTTACTTCCGGCGTTTCCCCTGCGCCGCGCGGCGGGTGTTTTTGCCGTGCGGGCGATGAATGCGGCGGGGGCCGTG
>ENA-OPWY01000657-OPWY01000657.1-human-gut-metagenome-genome-assembly--contig:-NODE-657-length-18221-cov-2.337333_pt1 | contig 18221 bp, 15 predicted proteins | sample MGYA00241515_ERZ502022 | MGnify/ENA primary metagenome ERZ502022 (study PRJEB25962, sample SAMEA2043045) | human gut metagenome | biome: human gut; feature: human-associated habitat; material: faeces...
TATGCGGAAGGACGGCTCGACCGGATCGAGGAGCTGGAGGAGCCGGTTCTCGACTGCTGCTGCGAGGAAAAAGCCGACGGACAGGCGACACGGGCAATTTTCTGGCATGAGATCGCGTCGGCAAATGTCATTTGAGACAGGGCGGAGGATACAAAATGAACGTACAATATCATCGGTTGACAGATGCGGGCTTTGCCTATGCCGTCCGGATGCCGGAGCGGATGCACGCAGGTCTTCCAATGATTATCCAGCTGCACGGCGCAGGTGAACGCGGCGGTGGTGAGGATCTGGAGAAGGCTGAGATTCATGGACTGGCGAACATCCTGACAGAAACGCGGGAAGAAGACTGCGTGCTGATCGAACCGCGCTGCCCGGAAGGGTCCTTTTGGGTGGCGATGCTTCCGGAACTGAAGCGGTTCGTTTGCCGCATGATCGAAGCATACGCCTGCGACCCGGATCGGGTCACGCTGACAGGACTCAGCATGGGCGGATACGGCACATGGTTCCTTGCGATGGCGGCGCCGGAGCTGTTCGCGGCTATCGCGCCTTGCTGCGGCGGCGGAATGCCGTGGAACGCAGAGGTATTGACTATGCCGGTCTGGGCGTTTCATGGTGCGCTGGACGATGTCGTACCCCTGACGGAGACGGTCGATATGGTCAAGGCAATACAGCGTGCGGGCGGCAATGCAAGGCTGACGGTTTTTGGAGACTGCGGCCATGACGCATGGACGTATGCGTATGATGAAATGCTCCTGCAGTGGCTGCTGGCACAAAAAAGAACGGAGACGGACAAATGAACCCATACCGTTTTGAGAATCAGAATCGGGAAATTGTGCTGTCCCGGTACAATATGCCGACCCCGTGGATGAACTATCTGTCCAACGGGACGCTCCACGCGATGATCTCGCAGGCGGGCGGCGGCGTTGCGTGGTACCGTTCGCCGCAGATCTGGCGCATCAACCACTACCGCTTCTTCCACCTGCCGACCGACCGCAGCGGCTTCTACACCTACATCAAGGACGGCGATTCCGTCTGGTGCCCGACGAGCGAACCGTGCGCCTGCAAGCCCGAGAAATGGGAGGCTGCGCACGGCATGGGCTACACCCGCTTCTCAGCGGAGCGTGACGGCCTGCACGCCGAGGCGACGTATCTGGTCAGCCCGCTGAAAAACGTCATGCTCTGGCATCTGGTGCTGCGCTCCGACTGTGACCGGAACGTGACGATTTACCCCTACGTCGAGCTCGGCATGATGGAATTCATGCGCGAGCTGCAATGGCAGTGCTACAACAAGCACCAGCTGTCCGTCTACGAGAAAGACGGCGTGCTGATCTACCGCTACGGCGTGGAAAATCAGCCGAAGCCCGACGAGACACCGCTGGTCTACTTCGCAAGCGACGCGCCTGCCGCCGGGTTTGACTGCGACCGTGATGCCTTCATCGGCAGCTACCGCAGCGAGGAAGCGCCGGTCGGACTCGAACGCGAACATCTGAAAAATTCCACACTTTTCGGCGGCGATCCGTGCTTCGCGCTGGAGCTGCCGCTGATGCTCCGCGCCGGGGAAACGAAGTCGGTCAATATCTATCTCGGCACGGAACTGACGGGGGACGAGATTTTACAGTCCCTTGCTGCCTGCAAAGCCCCTGACTTTTTCACCGCGTCCATGCAGAAGCTGGCGGCAACATGGGAGGATTTCTTCTCCGGCTTCCAGTGCAGCCTCCCGGACAAGGACGCGGAGACGATGATCAACATCTGGAACCCCTACCAGATGGAGCGGAACTTCCGCTTCTCCCGGAATATCAGCTACTACGCCACCGGTACGTTCCGCGGCATCGGCGTGCGCGACACCGCGCAGGATGTTCTTGCCATGATCCCGCTTCAACTTGACCGGGCAAAAGAGAAATTTGAATTGCTCCTGACCCAGCAGTATCAGGACGGCCACTGCAACCACTATTTCTTCCCCACCGAGGGCTGGGAGCCGGTCACGCGCATCCACTCGGACAACCACCTCTGGCTGGTCATGGACGCCTATCACATCGCGCTGGAAGAGGGAAGCATTTCGTACCTCGACACGCAGGCCCCGTATTTCGACGGCGGCAGCGGCACGATCTGGGAGCACATCAAACAGTCCATCCGCTTCACCACGCAGAACATGGGCGCGCACGGCTTCCCGCTGATGCTCAGCTCCGACTGGAACGATATGCTCTATAAGGTCTGCCGCAAGGGGAAGGGCGAGAGCATCTGGACGGGGATGCAGTTTGCCGTCGCGCTGCGCATGATGCAGGAGCTGGCCGAGCGCAAGGGCGAACCGGAATTTGCAGCGAAATGCAAAGCGCTCTATGCCCGCCAGCAGGCGCTTTGCCGCACGCTTGCGTGGGACGGCGCGTGGTTCCGCCGCTGCATCACGGACGAGGGCCGCTTTATCGGCTCGGAGTCTGAGCCGCAGGCAAAGATCTGGCTCAATACGCAAAGCTGGTCTGTCCTCAGCGGCCTCGGCACGCAGGAGCAGCAAATACAGGCCATGGACAGCGTGAAAGAATATCTCGATACCAACCTCGGCATCAAGAAAATTCACCCGGCCATGACGACGGACTACCCGACGAAGGAAGAAAACCTGACCTGCTACAACAAGGGCTGCGGCGAAAATGGAAGCGTCTTCTGCCATGCCAACACATGGGCGATTATCGCAGAATGTATGCTGAAACGCCCGGAAAACGCCTGGAAATACTATCACCAGCTTCTGCCGATGATCGCGCAGAAAACGGCAGGCGCGGAGCGCTATAAGGCGGAGCCGTATGTCTATTCGTCGAATATCTTCGGCCCGGAGAGCGATAAATTCGGCCTGGCCAACGTCTCGTGGCTGACCGGAACGGCGGCATGGATGTATCTGGCCGCAACGCAGTATCTGCTGGGCGTCCGCCCAACGTGGGACGGCCTTGAGATCGACCCCTGTCTGCCGGAGCAGCTGCTCCCGGCAAAGGTCACCCGCGTGTTCCGCGGCTGCCGGTATGAGATCACCATTACGAAAAACCAAAAGCTGCTTCTCCCGCATGTGGACAGAAGAAAGCAGCTGACCGTTACTGTATAAAGGAGACCACCAGTCATGCATTGCACACATGACTGGTGGTTCTTTTTCAAACGCTTGATTCTCCGGTTGCTTTCTTTTAAAATCATAGCATGCACACTTTTTAAGAGCAATTGCAATCATGGCGTGATTGCGTATAAAAATGTCATGAATGCACCCTGTTCGTACTGGCTCACATTCTTTTAGAATGTAACTGTCTGCTGTTATCGAAGCGCAGCATTACGTTCTGCAAGAGAAAGGACAGAGAGATCACATGAAAATATCCGGGATTATTTTTGACAAAGACGGAACGCTGCTGGATTTCAACGAATTCTGGATTCCTGCCGCGCAGTGCGTCATCCGGCGCATTCTTTCGGATTACAAAATCCCAGTCACCGATATCCACACGGAAAAAGCGCTCAATTCTATCGGAATTATACAAAATCACGTGCTTCCTGACGGTTCATTCGCGTGGAAAACATTTTTGGATATGGCGATTGACATGAAGCCGGCGCTGGAAGCGATGCACGCGCAAGCACCGGTTGACACGCGGGATTTGGAGGGAAAGCTCACCCGGTATTTTGACGAGGAGAGCTTTGCGGAGAACAAAAGTATCAAGGGCATTGGGGATTTGCCGGCCATTTTGCAGCCGCTGCATGAAAAGAGCATTCATTTCGGCGTTGCAACCACGGATACCTGCGAGGCCGCGGTCAAATGTCTGAAAGGCTTGCAGATTCTGCCGCTGTTCTCCTTTCCGACCAGCCTCCAACATTTGAATTGCCGCCTGAACACGGATGTGGGCCAGATAATCCGTAAATTTTTCGTTCATCTCTGTCTGGAATTTCCGGATAAAATGCCGCGGGCTGATGTGGACATACTCAGCCAGCTCCTGCACAGTCAGTTTTTCCGAGAGGTGCGACTGCATATAGACGCAGGCGCGCCCGATGGGATCGCTTTTCAGCGCGTCCTCCTGCGTGATATAGCCCTTTTCGGAAAGCAGCGCCCAGATGGCGTCCATGTACGCCGCCGTTCCCTGCGCGGAGGTCAGCATGCCCAGCGGCGCAGCCATCATGTTACTTCGGAGTTGCGCGGCCAGTGCCTCATCCCTGCGGCAAATTTCTGCGCGCAGTTCCTCCATCAAAGAGCGCACCAGCAGAGCCTCCATGCGCAGCGGAGCATCGCTCAGCAGCGGCTTGACTTTGGAATACATTTGCCAGTGATCCTCGTCGATGCCCGGCTTCAGTGCCAGAAGCAGCTTCAGAAGTCTCGAAATGCACTCATCCCAGTTTTGCTGGCCGCGCAGATATGCTTCTTCCCGACTTTCCGTGTGCAGTTCCTCTGAAACGCGGATCATCGCGCTGCGCAGCGCGTCGATCCCGTCAGATTTCGGCAAATAGTCATATGCACCGCACCGGACGGCTTGCTGCGCTTCCGCAAGGTTCGGCGTGTCAGTCAAAAAAATCACGCGGAGGCACGGAAACTGTCTGCGGACATGTCTGGCAAGTTCAAACCCAGACATATCCGGCAGGCTCGTATTTGTGATGAGCACGGCCGCAGCTTCGCCTTCCTGCATCCAGCGCAGCGTTCCTTCCGCCACACATTCGCCGCGTACCATGCTGAATCCCAACCCGTAAAAGTCAATGCCGTTGATCACCTCTGTGCGGTATCGCATACAGGGATCCGTAAAAAATGCTTCAAACATAAGCTGCCTCACATCCGTCCATCGGTCCAGTATCCTCTGTATCGCATTCTAAAAGAATGCGGGTCAAAATTCATAGGTGGCAAATATGACATTTTTGCGGGTCAAAGTGTCATTTTTGCAGATTGCCTCCCTATATGCGCTGTGTTACGATACGAAAAAGCAGCGAAAAGGAGAACATATATGGATCAATTCGCACAAATCGCGGCAAACGGCATCGGCGGGAACGCTGCGCTTCTGGAGCCGGTCACGCCAATTCCGCATGAAACCGTTATCTGCCGTCTGGAACAGGCAGATGCACAGCCCATCGCAGTCAAGCCGCATCTGTCTACAACGGAAGAACTGAAAACCGAGCTTGCTGCCATGCGGGAAGCATACCGCCCGTTTCTGGAAAATCACGCGCCTGCGTTTGAAAGCCTGCGCCGGCGCATGGATCTCACGTCGTTTCTGCGCGATGGTCAACCGGTCACGATCCCGGAATACGGCGGGCCTATCGGCGTGTGCAAAAAGACATATGAAACCACGTTTGAGCTGCCTGCGCTTTTGGCGGGCCAGTCGGTCTATATCCATTTTGACGGCGCGGATTACCGTGCAGTCGTTACCGTCAATGACACATTTGGCGGAGAACACGAAGGCTTCTTCTCTCCATTCGAGTTTGAGATTACAGGCATCGTCAAAGACGGCACAAACCGGTTGAAAGTTGAATTGTATAATGACCATATTTACATGGGAAACGATCCCGGCGGCAGCGAAGAAACAGAAGGCGACAAGCTTTATGCCGCCACCGGTCTCGGCTGGGACGGTCCGCTGGACGGCTGGCACCACTGCCCCTCCGGGACGGGCATTTACAACCGTGTCTATGTGGAGATCCGAAATTCCGTCCATATCAGCGACCTCTATATCCGTCCGCTGGACGGGGAGGCAGAAGCATGGCTGGAAATTCAGAACGACAGATATGATACCCTCCCGGTCGAGCTTTCGCTTTCACTCTACGGGCAGAACTTCCCCGAGACGGTCTTTGAGGACCACCGCTTTACGCCGGAGACGACGCGCTTTGTCGGCATGGGCGACAGCCTGACGGAGGCCGCCGTCAAGTCTGAGCTTGGAAAGGGCATTCCCATGCCGCTCAAGCACGGAAAGAATCTGTACAAACTCAAATTTGACCTGCCGGACGCAAAGCTGTGGGATCTGGAAACCCCGTATTTGTACCAGCTCCATGCAGCCGTTCTTGTAAACGGGACGTGCACCGACCGCCTTGCGCAGCAGTTCGGTATGCGCAGCTTTACGCAGGACACAGAAAGTCCGCAGCGCAAGGGGATGTTCTATCTCAATGGCCGCTCCATCCGTCTGCGCGGGGCCAATACGATGGGCTTTGAGCAGCAGGACGTGCTGCGCGGCGATCTTCCGCAGTTGATCGACGATATTCTGCTGGCCAAACTCTGCAACATGAATTTTCTGCGTCTGACGCAGCGGCCGGTGCAGGATGAGGTCTACGAATACTGCGACAAGCTCGGCCTTATGACGCAGACGGATCTTCCGCTGTTCGGCGTCATGCGCCGCTTTCGCGTCCCGGAGGGCATCCGGCAGGCGGAGGAACTGGCGCGCATGGTGCGCAAGCATCCGTGCAATGTCGTCGTCAGTTATATCAACGAGCCGTTTCCGAACGCCAACAACGAGCCGCACCGCCATCTGCTGCGTCCAGAGTTGGAAAATTTCTTTACCTGCTGTGACCTTGTTGTGAAGCTCTCGAACCCCGATCAGGTCATCAAGCACGTGGACGGCGATTATGACCCGCCCACAGACGGGATACCGGATAACCACTGCTACCCCATGTGGTACAACGGCCACGGTATTGACATCGGCCGTCTGCACCGGGGCTATTGGCTGCCTGTCAAGCCCGGCTGGTACTATGGCTGCGGTGAATACGGCGCAGAGGGGCTGGACTCGGCGGAGGTCATGGAGGAGTGCTACCCGCGTGAATGGATGCGTGAGCCGTTTGACCCCGGCCATATCGTCCGCAGCCAGACAAAGAGCTTCAGCGGCTTTTTCTATGACGCGCAGGAGGATATGCAGGGCTGGATCAGCCGCAGCCAGCGGTATCAGGCCTTTGCCGCGCGCATGATGACCGAGGCATTCCGCCGCGACGACCGCATGGTCTCGAACGCCATTCATCTGTTCATCGACGCATGGCCCAGCGGCTGGATGAAGTCCATCATGGACTGCAAGCGCATCCCGAAGCAGGCGTATTTTGCCTACCGAGATGCACTCGCGCCCCTGCTGGTGTCGCTACGCACCGACCGCTTTGCCTATACGGCGGGCGAAACGATTCAGATCGAAGCGTTCCTGTGCAATGATACCGCGAAATCCGGCGCGTATACGCTTGCCTTTGAGCTTTACAACGAACAAAACAAGCTGATTCAGACCGGGCGCATCCCCGCGCACGCGGACGCCTGCCGCGCGGTCTACGTCGCCAGCGCCGAGTTCCCGGCAGAGACCGCGCAAGACCGCGAAACGCTGACGCTCCGCGCCGTCCTGCTGGACGGGAACGGGGACGTTGTCAATGACGCAGAGCAGAAGCTGACCGTATTTCAGGACGTGACTGTCGTACCGAACGACAATGTTGTCATTCTGAAGCTGGAACCGGGTTTGCATACCGTTGCGGGCGAAACCGTGACGGTCAAGCCCTGCGGGATGCTTCCGCTGCATTTTGTCTCCCGCAAAACGGGGCATCCGGCTGTCAACGAATTCAAGGAGCAGGACTTCTCCTACTGGTATGACGCCAAGGAGGACTGCATCACGCCGCTGCTGGACACGACGTTTACTGTCGAAGGCTTCACACCCATTCTTTTGTCCAACAATATGGACGAACAGGGAAATTGGGGGCCAGTACTGGCTGCGGCAGAAAAGCTATACGAGGGCAAGCACTATGTGATCTGCCAGTTGGATCTGCGGCAGGAAAACCCGGTCGCAAAGCGCTTCCTGAGAAATCTCTACAGGTTGGGTACAAAATGAACAACATCGAACAGGCGATTTCCTTTGCGCGGCAGGAATATACCCGTCAGGGTCTGGACGCGCTCTATCAAAAGGACTTTGAGGAAGCGCTGCTTCCGGCACTTTCTCAGGCCGCCGAAATTTACAGGGCAGACACGCTCCGTTGGAGCGGCGATCCCAAGACGGATCTGCTCGCAGCGCTCCTTTGGAGTCAGAAGCTGCTGAACGATTATCAAAGGCACCAGCTTCCGGACGAGGTATTTTATCATACGATCGACGATATCGGCCGCTGGGCCTCCGAATATTGGAGCTATAGCGGCAGGATCGGCCTTGCCGAAAGCGCATGGCTGACGAATCATCTGACGCTGCGGCTGTTCCAGCTTGGACGACTTCAATTCTGCATGGAGCCGGCGGACTTTTCCGCCCCGGCTTTTGGACTTGAACCGGGCGAGCCCCTGGTGTCTGTGCACATCTGCCGCGGCGGTTCGCTCGATCCTGCGGCGTGCGACACCTCGTTCGCGCGGGCACGCGCATTTTTTCCAAAACACTTCCCAGCGTATGCGTTCCGGTTTTTCAGCTGCCACTCCTGGCTGCTGGATGAAACACTGCTGCCTCTGGTTGGAGTATACTCCAATATTTCATTTTTTCAACAGCGTTTTCAAATCGTCGGACGCACCGCATCCAACGCAGCTGCACGATATGTGCTCCGTTGGGACATTCAGCCGGATGAAATTGCTGCGTTTATCCCGCAAAATCGCTTTCAATCGAACCTCAAAGAGCGGCTTCTTGCCGGGCAGCAATTTTATGAGGCGACCGGCCTGATCGTCCGATAGGGCGTTATACAATAGGAGGAGAGACACGATGGAGCTTGAAATTCTTCTTCCGTTTCCTTCCGCAGAGACCATGACAGAAAGCTGGGCATTTTCGGAAGCGCAGATTGATTTTCGACATGATCCGGAGGCTGGCGCAAGATGCACGATCAGCTATGCTGCGGTGGAGCTTAGAACACATTTGCTGCAAATGGAGCCAGACGCACAGATTTGCTTTGTCTCGCAGCGGCACAACGGAAAAGCAGTGATCGAATTGCACGCCGATTCTCTTACGGCGTCTGGGGACGCATACGCGCTGCTGCCGCAGAAAGATGGTCTTTTGATCCGCGGTGCAGGCCGGGTCGGTGTTTTATACGGCGTCTATGAATTTCTGAAAATGCAGGGCTGGCGATGGCTGGAACCGGGTACAGCGGGAGAATATGCGCCCGAGCCGGGATGCGGCCTTCTCTGGCCGAAGAACGCCGTGCATGATGCGTCCGCTTCCACGCTCGGCCGTGGATTTTCCATCGAAGGCGCGCTCAAGGAGAGCGCGGATCTTCTGATCTGGATGGCCAGAAATCGAATGAATGCGTATGGAGATCGGCCGAACACGCGCGCGCTCATGCGGAAGCTTGGAATTGTCATGCGCGATGGCGGTCATATTTTTGAGGCTATTCTGGCGCCGGATCGTCCGACCCCATCCGGCCGGACGCTTTGGGACGCGCACCCGGAGTGGTACGGAACACCTGCCCACGGACCCAAAAGCAGGCAGACCGCACTGCAGACGCAGTTCTGCGTTTCTCAGCCGGAACTGATTCCATATTTATGCGAGGAACTGCTGCGGCACATCATGGGGCCGTGGCATGAGGCAGATGAAATCGACGTCTGGGGCCTCGATACATGGGGGAGTGTCTGCACATGTGAGCGCTGCCGTGCGCTCGGAAACGGCACAGACCAGATGCTGCATATGGCATCACACTTTCGTTCCTTCCTGGACCGCGCCCGCGCGGCAGGCCGGTTGGATCACGATGTAAAGATGGCCTTGATCGCGTATGAAGGAACCTCCACGCTTGCGCCGCCGGAGCGTCCGATTCCGCAGAATCTTCTGGATGCCGGAGACTATCTCATTTACGCTCCCATTGTCCGCTGCTATGCGCATGGCTTCGACGATCCCGGCTGTTCCTATAACCGGGCATACGCAAGCGCGCTTTCCGGCTGGAATCAGATCCGGCCGCACCTGCCGGTGATGGTGCTGGAATACTACAATGTCAGCAAATTTGAGGATCTTCCGCTGCTGTTTACGCACAGTATGGCGCATGATTTTCAAGTCTACCGCCGCACCGGTGCAGCAGGCTTCGTATATATGCACGTCCCGCTGGTAAACTGGGGAATGCGCGCATTGACACAGGTTTTATTTGCAGAACTGGCGTGGGACCCGGACGCCGATATCGCGAAGATCAAAGCGGAATTTCTTTCGCGCCGGTACGGTGCATACGCGGGACGGCTCCGGTCTGTATACGATCAGATCGACATGGCCTCGCAGCAGATTACAAGCTGGCGGGCGTGGAAGGACAGAAGCCTGCTGAGCCGGCTGCAAAGCTGGAACGGAGGCAGACCGGAGCGTCCGCTGCAAGTCGACGACCACTTTCAAACGCCGGAAGCGTTTGACACAGCCGGGGAGCAAACGCTGTCGCTTCTGCAGGCAGCGCTGCTGACACTGCGGGAAACCCTGTCTGCGGTCAAACACGATACCGCGGCCATCCGTACCGATATCGTCACAGCGGCAAATCCTGCGCAGCAGCGCAGCGCACAGCAAAGCGCGCAGCTGCGTCATGCACTGGAGGAAGACCTCCGGCTTCTGGTCTACGGAACAGATACCATGCAGCTCATGCTCCGCATGGGACAGTATTATACCGCGCTTTATGCAGGATGCGATGACCGCGCCGCACTTTTATGGCGGCAGATCGACACGCTGGAACAGCGGCTGGAGCAATACTATATGCCGCTTACGTTCAGCACGGACTGCCTCGATCTCATCAGCAATGACGCGCTGACCAGAACACAGTTGCGCGAGGTCATTGCGCGGTGCAGAAAATTCAGAATCGATCAACATTGGGAGGATGCTGTATGCTGATCAGAACCATTCAGACAGATACGCTTTTTTCATCCGTATATGATTTGCGCAGTTCAATGGGATACGCTGCCGCAGAAACGGCGGCCAGCGCCATTCGCGCAGTTCTGGAACGGAAGGAAACTGCAAATGTGATTTTTGCCGCTGCGCCTTCGCAGAATGAGATGCTGGAAAGCCTGCTGCGGCAGGACCTGGATTTTTCCCGGATCAACGCCTTTCACATGGACGAGTACCTCGGCCTTGGTCTGGATGACAGCGCTTCCTTCAGCTGCTATCTGACAAAGCATCTGTTCGGCAGGGTAACGTTCCGCACTGTGAATCTGATTCCCGCAAAGCGAACGCCGGAGGCAGCCTGCCGCGCCTACACAGAGCTTCTAAAAGACAATCCGCCGGATGTCGTCTGTATGGGCATCGGGGAGAACGGACATATTGCATTTAATGATCCCGCTGTGGCAGACTTTCAGGATCCCGTCTGGATGAAGCCGGTTCAGCTTGATGCGGTCTGCCGTATGCAGCAGGTGCATGACGGCTGCTTCCCCACACTTGATGCCGTTCCGAAAATTGCCCTGACGCTGACAGTTCCCGCCCTGATGCAGGCAGCGCACCTGATCTGCACAGTGCCGGGACGTACAAAGGCTGCTGCCGTCAAAGCCATGCTGACCGGGCCGATCGATACCGCCTGTCCGGCGTCCATTCTCCGCAGCCACGCGCATGCACAGATGTTTCTGGACACGGACAGTGCCTCGCAGCTTCTGTAAGGTGGGCGCGTATGGAACGCATCGCCATTTGCGGCGGCAGACTGCTCACGCCGCAGGGGATCTTGGAGCAGCATATCCTATTGGCGGAGGACGGCGTGATCACCGCGATCATACCGGAGATAACGCCGATCTCCACGGATTATCGCCGTGTGGATGCAAAGGGACAGTATGTATCCCCCGGCTTCGTCGATATCCACCAGCACGGCGCTGGCGGAAGCGACTATATGGAGCCGGATGCCGATACATATTACACCGTTCTTTCCACACATCTGAAATATGGAACGACCTCTGTCATGCCGACCCTGATGTCTGCAAGCGCAGAGCACACCATCCGCGCAGCCAGGCAATATGTCCGCGCGTTGGCCGATCCCCGGATCTCCTGCAATTTACTGGGTCTGCATGTGGAGGGGCTGTATATCTCGCCCGAGCAGGCAGGCGCGCAGAATCAGAAGCAGATCAAGGCCTTTGACCCAGCAGAATATCACGCCATATGCGAGGCCGCAGAGGGGCATCTTCGGCGCTGGAGCGTTGCGCCGGAGCTGCCCGGTGCGGATGAATTTGCCCGCTTTGCGCGTGACAATCGGATCACATTGAGCATCGCACATTCCGACGCCGATTTTGATACAGTCTGCCGGGCGTTTGAGATCGGCTACAGGCATATCACGCATCTCTATTCCGGATGCAGCAGCGTCGTCCGAAAAAACGGCTTCCGGATCGCAGGCGTGGTCGAGGCTGCCTATTATCTGGATGATATGGACGTCGAGATCATCGCAGACGGCTGCCATCTGCCGCTGTCGCTCCTGAAGCTGATCACAAAGCTCAAGAAGCCGGAGCATATCGCTCTGATCACAGACTCCATTCGTCCAACCGGTCTTGATGTCCGGGAGAGCTTCTCCAGCAGTTCCGATGATCCGATCCCGATCGTCGTCGAGGACGGTGTCGCCAAACTGCTGAACCGGCAAGCCTTTGCCGGCAGCATTGCAACCTCCGACCGGCTGATCCGCACCATGCTTCAGGCCGGCATCGCGCTGGAAGACGCTGTGCGCATGGTCACGGTTCATCCCCTTCGGCAGATGGGTGCCGGCATGAAAAAGGGTGTTTTGCAGGAAGGCTTCGACGCAGATCTGTGTATCTTTGACGAGAAGATCCATGTCACGCAGGTTTTGATTCACGGGAAAACGGTGTATAAAGACGCTGCGGCAGCATAACGCGCTGCCGCAGCAGGAATGCATGCTTGATGCAAAAGAAGGGACGCGAGGTAGCGAGTTGTCTTTTTCATCATCTTTCACCTTTCATTTGTACTTGCCCCCAGTGCTGTTTCTTCATGCTCGAAGTTGCTGCAAAAACGGCATCACGCTACTTTTTCCCCAAGATAGCGCGATACCGTTTTTGCATTCGAGGATTGGGCGTGTATGAACTGTGCCTTTATCCTATCAAAGCATTTTTTGATTGTGAAGCTCCCCCGGGGGATGTTTTTTGAAAAATAGACAAAGTTTTTTCGCATATGAGGGCAGCCCGCCATCTGCTCCTGCTTTGCGTCCTCTTGGCTGCCATCGTTCCGATGGGGGCGCACTGTCAAGGTCGGCGCAGTTTGCGAACTCCGCCGCCGGGCAGGCCGTGAATTCATAATAGATCGGCTTGTCCGGGTCGAAGGGCGCGACGTCCATTTCATAGTCGTGCCACTGGTCGCAGAGGGACTTCGCCCGCGTAAACGCCTTATACATGAGCTTCCTGAAAAACGGCTTGTTGCAGTCCACAAATTTCAGATTGCGGAAGGAGGGAAGCACCAGATTTTTCTCCATCTCCTCGATCTCCCGGAACGACGTGACGGCTTTGCAGGCCGCATAATAGCTCAGAATGGCAATGCAGTCATAGGTGCCGCCTGCGCCGTTGTGGAAATTCTTTTTGCCGCCGAGGTCGGTGCGCCAGTCGGAAAGGAACTCCACATACTGCCGCTGCACCTTCTCCCACACCGCCTCCCGCTCCGCTTCCGGATAGTGCAGCGCGATTTTTGCGAGAATTTCCTTTTTGCACGGCCTGGAATACAGCACGTGGCAGGTGCGGTCAAATTGTAATTCGCTGTCCTTCATCGTGTTTTCTCCCTTATTGCTTCAGAATCTCCGCGATTTTCGCGAAATCCTCCTTTGCTTCCCGGAAAACCGGCAGCATACAGTAGCAGTGCACCATTTTGGGGCGGGCAAACGCCGTATAGGGGACGTTCGCGCGTTTGCACGCCGCTTCAAAATCGGGCAGCGCGCCGCCGGAGGAAAAGCCGCACGTGCTGACGTTCCCGCCGCCGTACAGCGCGATCATCCTCCGGCAGCCCAAACGCCTTTTTCGCGCCGGAGCGCCTGTTTTTATGCTTCGAGCGCGGACAGGACATCGTCCCAGACGCCCGGGAAGATGCAATATTCGATCAGCGTCAGCGCGTCTGTCGGGTCTTCGCCGGACGAGAGCGCAGCTTCGAACGCGGACGGGTCTTCCAGCCGGTAGATCGCGCCTGCGCCGCTTTCGTCGTACAGGGCCGCGACGCCGCCGGACTCAAATTCCAGCCAGATCACGGGCTCGCCCTGTACAGCACTCGGCTCCGGATCCATGATGTTGAGCGCGGTCACAAGATGCTTCGCCCGTTTCTCCGTCAGAACCTGTTTTTCCCAACCGCTTTCCGTGCGGGAATAGGCCGTGACCGTCCCGCCGGAGAGCGTGTCGTAGGGGGTGAAGGTGTACGGGTCGGCGGGAGCGGGTTCGTCCTCATCCAAGAAGTGCTCGGCGTTCAGACCGCCGAAGCTGATGTGTGAGACTTCACCCGCTTCGACGCGGATCAGCATGAACAGGTCGCCGGACGTGAGCTCGTACAAGTCATACGGAATCTCCTGATCGTTCTCGATCATTGTTTCATGCGTCCACACGGCGTCCGGATACGCAGCATCGACGGCCTCCTGCGGACTGCCGATGCCGATACCGGTATCCAGCGTCCAATCGCAGGGGCTTTGCGCCCAGACCTCGCTCAGTACCGAGCCGCTGCCGTCGCGCATGCCGGTGTTTGTAAAACGCAGACGCAGATCATACAGCACATCCGCGCTGCCGGAGGTGTTATAGAACCAGCAGACCTCCCACACGCCGTCCTCGCGCTGAATTTCTCCCGCGTTGTTGGTACTGTCCGGCTCGCCGAGCATGGCCCGCACGTCCTCACGCTTCATCCCCAGCCGCAGTCCGCCGAGCTCCGTCGCCAGAATGCGCGCAGATACGGAATTCTCGTCCTCCCAGCCGCCGTCTGCCGCGGATTCTCCGCCGCGCGTCGGTTCTTCCGCACCGGCGATGCCGTCCTCCGCAGGTTTTTCATCGCTCGCAGGCGACTCTGTGGTGGGTGTTTCGATGCCGGCGGCCTGACTGGCATTGTCTGCGTTCTTGTAGCCCAGGTTCCGCACGGCCAGCGGGATGGAGATAGCCAGCACCGCGCAGGCGGCCAGCGCCGCGATGGGCAGCCAGCGCTTTTTCCGCCGGATGTCGGCGGCTTCTTCTATCATCGTATCGCTTAAATTTCCGATGCAGCGGAACAGGTCCTGTGCCGTCATACCGCGATCCCCTCCTTCAAAAGCGCGTCCCGCAGTCCCGCGCGCAGACGGAACAGCCGGGATTTGACCGCGTTTTCCGTCAGCCCGAACAGGCCCGACAAGCGCCGGACGGAGTCGCCGTAATAATACCGGCGCAGAAACAGCTGCCGGTTCTCACGCGTCTGCGATTGCAGGAATACCTCGATCGTCAGCGTGACGGCCTGTGCGTCCAGCTGTGCCTCGGGCCGCTCGCCGCCCGGCAGACAGTCGGAAAGTTCGGAAAGCAGCAGCTCCGTCTGCCCGCCGCCGCGCTTCTGCGCGCGGGCCGCCTCCCAGCGCGTAAAGGACAGATTACGCGTAATGCGGCCCAGAAACGCCCGCAGACAGCCGGGCCGCGTGGGCGGAATGGCGTTCCACGTATGCAGCCACGTGTCGCTGACGCATTCCTCCGTGTCCTCATGGCTGTGCAGGATGTTGAAGGCAATGGAGCGGCAGTAGCCGCCGTATTTCTTCCCTGTCTCGGCAATGGCCCGCTCCTCGCGGGCGAAGTACAGATCAATGATCGTTTCGTCTTCCATGTCGAATCCTCCTCTGTCTGTCAAGACCGGATTTTTCCGCGTTGGTTGCGTGAATTTGGGTTGATTTTTTTGAGCTTCCGTGCTATGTTCTGTATGCAATTTGCATGAGATCGTGCATTCAAAGCGGGAGGAAAAATAAAAATGCAAGAGCCGCTGCAAAAACCTGCATTTTCAAAGCAGGCGCTGCTGCACTGCGCGGGCATTGTCGGCGCGGGGCTGCTGTATTCACTGGGCATCAACCTGTTCGTTGTTCCGACCGGGCTGTATACGGGCGGAATTATGGGCTTTGCGCAGCTGCTGCGCACGCTGTTCCTGCATCTGACAGGGCTGGAGCTGAAGATCGACATTGCAGGTATCATCAACTATGCAATCAACCTTCCGATTTTATGCATCGCGTGGAAACGGCTCGACCATCGCGTGGTGTTCAAAACGCTGCTGTCCGTCACGTCGACGACTGTTTTTATGTCCCTGCTCCCGCGCACGGACATTCTGCACGGCGATCAGCTGGCCGAATGTCTCATCGGCGGCATTCTCTGCGGCTGCGGCATCGGCATCACGCTCTGGATGGGCGGCACGACGGGCGGCATGGACGTGATCGGCATGATGCTCATCAAAAAGGGCTCGCATACGTCCATCGGCCATGTGAACCTGCTCTGGAACATGGCGCTCTATGCGATCTGCGCCGCCGCGTTCAACCTGTCCACGGCGATCTATTCGATCCTGTTCTCGTTCATCTCCACGACGGCAATGGACAAGCTGCATATGCAGAACATCAACGTCGAGGTCACGGTCGTGACCAAGATCCTGAGCCCGGAGATGGAGCACGAAATTCTCGTCGACCTCCACCGCGGCATTACGCGCTATGAGGGCATCGGCGAGTACACCGGTGAGCCGGTCCATATCTTCTATATTCTCGTCACGAAATACGAGATCAGCCGCCTGCGCGCCATCGTCTGCAAACACGACCCCCACGCCTTCATCGTCGCCAAGGACGGCGCGGTCGTCTATGGGAATTATAAGAGGAAGCTGTAAACGCCCGCCGCTGCAGAGTTTCTGCAAATTTTAATATGTTTCACAAAAACCGGGCCGTGGTGGCCCGGTTTTTCTGGTTACAGCACACGCTCGACCGCGTGGTACAGGCTGCGGATGGCAAGCTCGTAGTCCGTCTCCTTGACGGCGATGATGATGTTCAGCTCACTCGATCCCTGGTCGATCATGCGGATATTGATGTTCGCGTCGGCAATCACGCGGAAGATGCGCGCGGCGGTGCCCTTGGCGTAGATCATGCCCTGGCCGACGACGGCGATGAGGGCCAGTCCGTCCTCCACGCTCACGTGGTCGGGCTGCAGCCGCTCCTGGATCTGCTGCAGGATCTCCTCACGCGCGGGAGCCAGCGCCTCGGTCGAGACGAGGATGGAGACGGTGTCGATGCCGGACGGGCAGTGCTCAAAGGAAATGCCATGCTCGGCGAAAATCTCCAGCAGCTTCGCCACAAAGCCGATCTCGCTGTTCATCATGGACTTTTCCACGTACACGCTGCTGAAGCCCTTGTGGCCTGCGATGCCGGTCACGACGCGCTTGTGCGCGTTGGACGGGAGCGAGGGGACGATGAACGTGCCGGGGTCGGACGGACGGTTGGTGTTGCGGATGTTGATGGGGATGTTCGCCCGGCGGACGGGGAAGACCGCATCCTCATGCAGGACGGACGCGCCCATGTACGAAAGCTCACGCAGCTCACGATAGGTAATGTAGTCGATCACGTGCGGATGCTCGATGATGCGCGGGTCGGCGGACAGAACGCCGGAAACATCCGTCCAGTTTTCATACAGGCCAGCACCGACGGCACGGGCGACGACGGAGCCGGTCACGTCCGATCCGCCGCGCGAGAAGGTGTGCACCGTACCGTCTGGCATGGCCCCGTAGAAGCCGGGGATCACGGCGTGCTCCACGCTTACAAGCGCGTGCCCGATGGCGGTATTCGTCGCCTCCGGGTCGAACGAGCCGTCGGCCCGGAACAGGACCATCTGCGCCGCGTCGACAAAGCGGAAGCCGAGATACGCGGCCAGTAATTTGGAATTGAGATATTCGCCCCGGCTGGCCATATAATCGCGCTGGGGACTCTGGCGCAGGTGCGCCTCAATGGCGGCAAAGTCCGGCTCCAGATTGGCACTCAGGCGCAGCGCGCCGATGATATCGGCAAAGCGCTGCCGGATCTCGTCCAGCACGGGCGCAAATTCCTGCCCGGCGCAGGCCGCGTCATAGCAGCGGTAAAGAAGATCGGTGACCTTTGTATCGCCGTCAAAGCGCTTGCCCGGCGCGGAGGCGACAACATAGCGGCGGGCCGGGGCTTCCCGGATGATCGCCGCGACCTTTTCAAACTGTGCGGCGGTCGCAAGCGAGCTGCCGCCGAATTTCACAACGATGGGATTCATGGAAAGCTCCTTTCAATGGGGTGCTGGCGTTATTTTCGCACAAAGTCCCCCACCGCGTCAACCATGTTTTCACGGAAAACCGCTTTTTCGGCAAAAAATCTGCACGCAGGAGAAAAACATCTGTCTTTTTGTCAAGAACGCACAAAGCCGCCGGACAAACGCCCGGCGGCACACGATACTGTCAGCTTTGCAAAAGCGTTGGCAGGGG
>ENA-OPWY01000693-OPWY01000693.1-human-gut-metagenome-genome-assembly--contig:-NODE-693-length-17535-cov-5.413330_pt1 | contig 17535 bp, 8 predicted proteins | sample MGYA00241515_ERZ502022 | MGnify/ENA primary metagenome ERZ502022 (study PRJEB25962, sample SAMEA2043045) | human gut metagenome | biome: human gut; feature: human-associated habitat; material: faeces...
CTTTAGTTTCCAAATAAACCAGCTGCGTCTGTAAATACTCTTCCAGCCCATGTTTACCATCCGCGCCACCGATACCAGATTTACGCCATCCGGCATGGAATCCCTGCATCGCCTCAAAATTCTCACGATTCACATAAGTTTCACCAAATTTCAACGCACGAATCAATTTGAATGTCATATCCAGGTTCTGGGTATAAATAGAAGAAGTCAGCCCATATTCACAATCATTAGCCCAGGCAATGGCGTCTTCCACCTCTGTAAACTCAACAACCGGAAGTACCGGTCCAAAAGTTTCTTCCTGAATAATATCCATCTTTTGGGTACAATTAATCAAAATCGTCGGTTCAAAGAAATATCCTTTAGTACCGATACGATGACCACCGCATAGCAACTCAGCTCCCTGCTCAATAGCTTTTTTCACTTTCTCTTCTACTGATTTCAGTGCATTGGCATCAATCAACGGACCCATATCGAGGTCTGTATACTGATTCGGATCACCCACTTTCACCTGCTTGAATCCTGCCAACAGTTTCTCAAGGAAAGCCTCTTTTATACTAGAATGTACATACACGCGCTCACAGCAATTACATACCTGTCCTGTATTAATAACACGCGAAGCAATAATGGATTTTACAGCTAAATCCAAATCTGCATCCGGCATTACAATACCGGGAGCCTTCCCTCCCAATTCCAAAGAAACCTTCGTCACATTGGCAGAAGCGGCTGCCATGGTCTGTATTCCAGCCTCCACACTTCCGGTCAGACTAACCATACCTACTTTAGGGTTAGCAGCCAGTTCATGTCCAATCACCGAACCACGACCGTTCACCAGATTGAATACACCTTTAGGCAACCCAACTTCATCTACAATCTGTGCGAAAACATACGCATTTTCCGGTGTCAGCTGACTCGGCTTTACCACAATTGTATTCCCCGTCAACAGAGCAGGAGCGGCCTTACGGGCAATCAAGAAAAAAGGGAAATTCCAAGGCAGGATGCCTGTTGTCACCCCAATAGGTTTCTTAAAGACAAATATATTTTCGTGAGGACGGTCACTAGGAATAATTTCCCCTTCATAGCGACGGGCCCATCCGGCCATATAATCAAGGTAATCAGCCGTAAATAACACCTCTACATTAGCTAATCCTCTTGTTTTTCCACCCTCCCGGATGATAATATCAGTCAATTCCTGCTCCCGCTTGCGGATACCTTGTGCAATCCGAGTTAAATAGCCGGCGCGTTCAATAGAGGTAAGACTTTCCCAAGAAAGCTGTGCCTTCACGGCGGCATTTATAGCTGCTCGTGCATCTTCCGGTGTGCCATCAGGCATTTTAGATATCACTTCTTCCGTAGAAGGGTTCAATACATCAATCCACTTATCGGATTGGTTTTCGATGAATCGCCCATCGATGTACATCTTTAATTCTTTCATGGCCTTAAATTTAAAATGAGTACCTTATTTCTTTCAATCTGAAATATTCAAGCAGTATTTTACAAATATATCGTTATTTATAAAGCCCCAAAATGTATTTTTGTTCATTAGCATGGAAATTTATACACTTTGACCTTTTTAATTGAACTTTATAAATTCCATATATCACAGTACTCACCAATTCCCACTGAAGAAATAAAAAAAGGGAAAGACCGGCAGCTATTCTATTGACATACAAACATAAAGCATGGAGATTTTTCCTTTAATATGGAAAAATCTCCATGCTCTTTAAAATCAGGCAAGCCAGCCAATGAAAAGTAAGCTATCTTCATAGGCCAAGTAAGTTAAGTTACTTTTCTTTTCATAGACACCTACCCTTTTCTCAAAGCCTTATCCGCCCCTACATCGACACCTTTCCATGCCTTCAGGTTAGTCCATTCACTATAAGGCTCAGTCCAAAAAGGATGATTTGCCGGAAGTCCCAATGGCAAAAAGACCGCTGTACACATATACAGACTGCCTGTATTTATATAAGGTTCGGACATATTTATCTGACTGCCTGAAAAGCCAATTTTCAGCCACCCGTTTTCATCAAAAGTACCGGGCATAGATATCTGCCTCTGCATAACAGCTGTCAGAGCAGAACGGATCTGTCCTTTGGAAAGAGGCTGAGGAATCTTGTCCAACAAAGCAATTTGAGAAAGCGCATGAAAAACGCCAAAACGATACACGATAGAACGGCCCACTACAGGATAAGTGGCTTCCGGAGAGATCATCCGTTCAAGCTGGGCAGCCATTCGTTGTTGACGAACCAATTGGCGTTCCAAGAACTCGGCACGTTCCAATCCATGCTTTTTCATGACAGACAATACATCCGTCAACATCGGATGGATGACCAGACTGTTATAGTAATCCAGATGCAATTCTGCCCCATCTCCATACCAGGCATCTCCTTTATACCATTCATCAATGAAACGGTTTACACCATAATATAATCTCTGACTATCATATTCCCCCGTAAATTCCAACAAGGCCGCTTCTACCATCGAAGCGAAAAGCAACCAATTACTCTCATTAGGCTTTATGCCACGCGTTCTTTTCAACTCATACACCAGTTTTTTTTGAATATCCACATCCAGATTTCCCCAAAGTTGTCTGGGAGCTCTCAACAAACCTTGTACAAGAAAAGCCGCATCTACCAAGGGCTGGGAATGACGGTTATCAAACATCAAATAATCAGCTGATTGCGGATCGACAGTCTGTTTCAGTCCTTTAACCACCAGTTGAATATACCTTTCTCTTAACTTTCCTTCCTGAGTATCATCAGGTCCCAGTTCCAGCCAAGGAGCAATACCGCAAACGGTTCTTCCTACCGCTTCCAGATAGGAAACACTTCTACGTAAAGGTTCATCAGACAGTGACTCAAACGGCATATTCTTTTTCAACGTGCCCTGACTGAGATTGACCAACACAGGATCAGCAATCCTTGTTAAAGTCTGCACCCAGTACATACGGTCCTCACTACCTGTGGGCTGGGCATACAGTTTTCCACACAAGATAATAAAACAAAAAGCGATTAACAAACAATTCCTAGTTCTCATTCTGTAATTTTTTTAAGCGTAACAAAGCCTCAACATAATAATAATCCGCATAAGACAGGGGAACATCTACTTCCGAATTTTTATTATAATTTCCCACACTATGCTTCAAGATAAAACCTCCGTTGGTTTCCGGTTCGGCAAGGTACTCCGGAGAGGACAAAGAACGAATCTGCATTTCTGCCAGCTCCAGCCAATCCGCTCCTTCCTTACTTTTATCCAGCTGACTCAGTTCAATAAGTCCCGATGCCATAACAGCAGCGGCGGATGCATCCCGGGGAGCAGCAGGAATATCCGGTGCGTCAAAATCCCAATAAGGTATTTTATCGTCCGGCAAATTGGGATGATTCTTAATATAAGAAGCTACTTTCCGCGCCTGTTCCAAATATTCGGTCTTTCCGGTCTCCCTGTACATCATGGTATAGCCATACAGTGCCCATGCCTGTCCTCTGGCCCATGCCGAATTGTCGGCGTACCCCTGATGAGTACCTTTAAAATGTGGTTGTCCGGAAAGCGTATCATAAGAAACTACATGATAACAACTATAATCATCTCTAAAATGATGTCGAAGAGTAGTCTGTGCATGACTGTCAGCCATATTCATCAAACGTTTTTCCCCCGTTGTCTTAGCAAGAAAAAACAAAAATTCCAGATTCATCATATTATCAATAATGACGGGAAACTGCCATTTTTCATTTGAATTCCACGATTTGATAGCTTTTACCCGCTCATCATAACGAGTTGCCAAGGATTCCGCTCCTACAGTCATCACCTCTAAATAATGAGGATTCTTTGCCAACCGATATCCGTTTCCGAAGCTACAATATAACATAAATCCTAAATCATGGGTGGTGGTCATATCCTTGGCAGACTCCACCCGTTCTGTATATAGTTCCGCATATCTTTTCAGTTCATCCGTAGGCGTATTCTCATACAAATACCATAACACTCCCGGGAAAAAGCCGGAAATCCATGCCCGGTAATCAGATGTTTTCAACTCACCACCCTCATAAGTCCGTGGAAGCCTTCCTTCCTGATTTTCCACTTCCTTCGCTAAAAAGACAGCTTGCCGTTTGGAAACCTCCAGCCCTCTTTCTATTACTTCAACCATGGGCTCCCTTGTTTCACATGAAACGAGAAAAAGCCCCCAAACAGCTATCAACCCTATGAATATATTTTTCATAAAAAGATATTTTATAATTGATGTAAATATAGACGTATTTTCTTAATTTCTGAAATTACTGATTCAAAGTTTCTAAAAATTCCACCTCAACTATCCGGAGTTCATTGTGTACCTTCTTGCCTCCTTCAGCTTTGAAAAGATCAAGCTCTCCGGCCTTGGGTTCCACAACTTCTATGATTTGGCCGAATGCATCGGAATCCTGAGTAGCCCCCTTCAAACGGATGGTTATCTCATCAGAACGTACCGGACGGTCAATCATCAAATGGACATATCCCAAACTTTTCTCCGTGTTCCCGCTCCAAATCAAGTGTTCTCCGGCATATACTTCAAGCGGATAAGAACGCTGCCTCCATCCGGTCAGTTTGATACAGATATCATCTATTTCCGCACGCCTTTCCAATTTATATGTAATCCAGGCGGTGTTCAACCTGCCATCATTTTTCCACTCGCTCAATTCGTTGTCATCAAAACTTTTCCCTGCATCCCTTTGATTTGTTCCGGCTGTAACATCAGCTACTCTGACATCAACTTTGGTCTCTTTATAAGAGGGCGAGGACGGAGTTTCACCACGATCAAAACGGCTAGGCAACCCAACAGATGGGAAAAAGGTACTTAAGCCATTTTTAACTTCTACCGGCCGCGTACTGAAAGCTATTTCTTCTGAAGCCAACCCTTCTGCAGCCACCTTCAGCACCACATTCCCCGGTTGCGTTGTCGAGCGGATCATCACTCGTGTTATACCACATTCCACAGGAAGTTCTTTTGCCAACACATAATTATCTGCCGCCTGTGCTATTCCTCCTCTCCATTCAGCTGGACCTTGTAAATCAAATTTTATCTTATGATTGGCTAACGGGCATCGTTCTCCATTGTCATCCACCACTTCCACCTGCACCATCGCTATATCAGCGCCGTCGGCAAAGACACCTTGCGGACCATGCATCAAGGTCAGTTTTAACCGTTCAGGCTCTCCAACGGTTTGAAAAGAATGACGGCTCAGTTCTTTATGCTGTTCATCGTAAGATATGGCTTCAATCGTCCCTTTCTCCCATTGCACAGAATCAAAAGTAAACAAGAACCGATAATCCTGTCTGCCGAAACCTTTGGATTTTCCATTTACAAACAGTTCCACTGCATCTCCCGATGAAACCACATAAACAGGTTTTCTCACATCCGGAGTATAATTCCAATGACCAATAATATGAGTATGATAGTTTTCCACATCCACCCATCCGTCCCACATTACCTTGTGTGCAAAGAAGCCATCTTTAGGGATTCTCAACGGATCCACCACACCGCTCCGGCGATAATTCTCGGCACCACGTCCATAAGTCTGCGTATCGGAAAACACAATCTTCGCGCCTCCTGAATTGACACGCCGGCCTGTTCCGGGACGCTCACGCCACAAATCATACCACCGTCGGACAAACTCCACAGTCAGCCTGTCCTGATTCTGATTATATGCTCCGGCGTCCTGTCCTTTGTGCAAAGGGCCATCTCCCTGTTTATGAAACGGATAACTGTATTCATCCCAATATTTACGCAGCCCCTCATCACGACAATATTCAGTCTGAATCATAGGATGATGTTCACTTTTATTCACATAAAGCATTTCACCACCATACTCAGCCTCACGAATGTCCAACATCTCCCGGGAACCTATCGCCCTTCCTCCATGCGGATCGTACTGGTCCCGTATGGCAATCATCTCAACCATGTGCTCACGGCTGATTGATTCATTTCCCGATTCATAAAATAAAATACTTGGATTATTACGCATATAAATAATAACATCCCTCATCAACTCTTTCCGTTGTTCCCAACGTCTGCCGGTCACATCTTTTTCCGCATCACCTGCAGGCAACATCTGTATCACCCCCACACGGTCACAAGATTCCACATCCTGTTTCCAGGGAGTGACATGCATCCACCGAAAAAGATTGGCGTTATGCTCAATCATCAATCCGTTAGAGTAGTCACTCATCCAAGGCGGTACAGACATTCCTACTCCCGGCCATTCATTACTGGACCGTTGCGCGTATCCCTTCAACTGCAACACACGGTCATTGAGCCACACTTTTCCTTCTCCGAAACGAGTCTTGCGGAAACCTGTCCTAGTAACAACTTCATCCACCGGACGGCCATTTACCAACAGGGTAGTCTTCACATCATATAAATAGCCGTACCCCCAACTCCAAAAATGAAGATCTTTTAATGGTGCAGAAGCTTTCAATACAACCGTTTCTCCGGACTGCACTGTCGTCGGTTGTCCCCGGAATGTACTGACCCTTTTTCCATCATAATCATAAATGCTCACCTCATAATCCACATGAACGGACTTGCCATACTCATTCCGCACCTGTGACTCTGCATGAACAACCGCCTCACGGGTCCTTACCTTAATATCGGATGCATAGATGTAAGTCCCTGTAGTCTGTAAATTACTGTATAGAGGCAAGGTCTGGTATAATTTATCAGTAATGTGCAACCATACATTTTTAGGTACTCCTCCATAATTGGCATTGAAATTTCTATCATTCCACTGGAACAAACTTCCAGTCGAACGCTCCTTATACCTCCAGTCATTGTCTGTTCGGAGAGCAATCACATTCTCTCCACCAAAATTCAGAAACGGAGTCAGATCAAAGCCTACCGCCATCACCCCATTTTCATGCAATCCTATATGCTTGCCGTTCAAATAGAAATCCGCCGCCTGCCGTACTCCCTCAAACTCAATAAAGACCTTCTTCCCTTTTGCAGTCTTAGGGAGCCTGAAATGTTTTCTATACTAGGCTATAGTATCCGTCATTCCCCATATATGTACTTTAAATGCCTCATCTTCATTAAAAGCCCGGGGCAAAGTAATTTTTTTCCAGTTTTCATCGGAAAAATCCGTTCTTTCCGCCCCCGGCGTATCTCCGATATAAAGCAACCATCCAGGGTTGAAATTATATTTCTCACGGTTATTGCTCTGTCCGGATACGGGAAAAAGCAAAAGCATACATAATAAAATAAGTAAATTCTGTCTGTTCATGGTATTATTCATTTGATTTATCAACAGCAAATGTAGAAAATCCACCTTGATACAAACCGCTCCCACGTTTCAAGATGTGAAACAAATGTTGCAAGATACGATGACAGAGCCTCTTACAAGCTTATTTATATTGTGTAGGCAACACCCCAAACAGTTTCTTGAATGATTTTGTGAAATAACTAGGCGTATTAAAACCAACCTGATCAGCTATCTCAGCAATGGAAAGCCCTCCTTCTTTCAATAATTCGGCAGCTTTACGAAGACGTACATTCTTCACGAAATCAGAAGGCGAACTTCCGGTGATAGATGTAATCTTCCGGTAAAGAGTAGCACGACTCATGCACATATCCCTACTTAAATCTTCTATGGAATATTCAGGATTACTAAGGTTCTTCTCAACCATATCCAATGCCTTCCTTATTAATTGCTCATCAGATGCTGAAATAGAATTCGCTTCTACTTTTCCTTCTTCCGGCAATGGATCTATCTCATGCCTTTGCTCCGGATTTTGTTCCAGTGGCAGAACAGTCTGTGCAATAATGGGCTTCCGTAATTTCATATACATCCGGCCCAATCCCCACACCACCGATAAAACAACAAGTATATAAAACAAATACGCCCAACCTGTTTCATACCAAGCAGGCAGACACTGGATCATAACCGTCAATGTACTCTTACTCCACAGACCATTCTCATCTGTAGCACGGACTTCCAGTTCAAATTCCCCTTTTGACAAATCAGACAAGCCGATACTATTTTTCCCTGCCGGCAAGGCCACCCAATTATCGTTTCTTTGTTTATAACGATAAGCATATCTTACCTTATTCGTATTCAAATGGTCAAAAGTAGAAAAAAACAATTTCACATTTCTCTCATGAGGAGACAGGCTTATTTTCTTTTGATTATCCACCCCGATTTCAGAGGTGTTATTCATTTCGACGGATGTCAAACGCACCGTTGGCTCAGGTATCCTTCTCTTTTTTTCATTATAGTGAGGAAAAGTCACAATTCCACCTCGTCCACCCACACTCATTTCTCCCCGAGGACCTTTATACAATGACTGGAAATCTTCCAGATTTATCCAAGAATCAGCACAAGACATCATAGTAAAGATATGTGTTCCGGGATGATAGACCATCACCCGCTGTGATGTAAGAATCCAAAGATTCCCATCGTCATCCGATTTTATATCCAACACAGCATCCCCTGTCAATCCACAATCTTTTGTCCGGGAAATAAAATCATTCGTATCCGGAGAATAACTATACACATTGCCCTGTTTAGTACCCACCCAAAGATTGTTGTCCGGTGCGACAGTCAATACCGAATAATTTTCTCCAGTATCCTTTATTTGCAACCGGCTTTCTCCGGAAATTCTCCACAACCCTCTACTTTCAGTTGCAAAATAAACAACTCCTTCATTAGACGAAACGATAGCATTTATAAAACTAACATCATCACAAACTGTAGTCAATCGGTCTTCCTCCAAGCTATACCGAAATAAATGGTAAGTAGTCCCTATCCAAAGATTTCCATGGTGGTCATCATGCAAAGCACGGATACGCTCACCTTGTTTAATGGGTATGGCACATACGATGGATTCAAAAAGCCGGTTCTCCTTATACCGAATTAAAATTACCGAATGATCCCTTACCATATAGAGTCCCTCTCTATCCGATGGTCTCTCAAAGAAAAAAGAAAGCTCCCTGTCATTCTTAACAACAGACATACGATCTCTTTGGGGATCATAAGCATACAGCCCCAATTTTTTTTGCCTGATCCAATAATAATTTTTCTCTTGAGAAAACTGCATAGGAGACGCGATTACCCCCAAATTTTGCTTTACCCCTTCCATAGACAAAGGAAGCACTTCATTAGGAAGAAAAGAAATAATGAAAGAAGAAGGATAATAACCTGTCACCCATAAGTTTCCGGATTGATCGGAAAGAATCTTTGTGAGGATTTTCCTGTCAGCTGATAATAAACGGGAGAGATCTACCTTATCCAAAGATGCATCGGCCGTTATTTTATAGGCATATAAATTATCTGCCGCAATCACCCACAAATATCCCTTAACAGAATCTTGTATGATATGATGAAGCTTTCGGGTATCGGAGTTAGAAGACGCATTATCCACTGTTTGCAATCCAAACATTTTGTCTGTATCCTGTGCCTTGGGATCAAAACGTACAATACCTTTTCCCCAAGTAGTAACCCAATAATACGGGGTGTTATGATCTTCCGTCATGCTTGTGGGATACTCATCATAGGGCCAAGGATATGAAATAAAAGAGTCCTTTACCTTATCATAGCAAAAAAGCCCGCCTTTTGCTTGAGTTACCCAAACAGTCTGTTTCTTATCCTCATAAATAGAATTGACGGTATTCTCCCGTCCTTTCCATTTAAGAATGTATTTTCCAGTTCTTTCCCCTGACTCATTGTATCGAAACAAATGCCTGTTAGTCGAAATCCAGATCGTACCATCAGACGTCGCTGTCATTGTAGTTATAGTCCAGCTCTTTATCGTTTCATCAGCAAGCGCCCTTATCTCATAATCTGTTTTTGACAAAATATAGGCGCCACGCTTCGTTCCAAACCATATTTTCCCTTCACCGTCTTCAGTAATACACGTCACACTGTTGTTTTCCAAGATTCCCGGGTTCTTGAAATCAGAACGGAATACTTTCACCGTATATCCATCATCACGGCACAAGCCTCCCCCCTCAGTGCCATACCACATATATCCTTCCGAATCCTGGAAAATACAAAGCAATTCTTTGGTCGGCAACTGTTCCGAATTAGGAAGGTTTCTTACTATCATATCAAATGCTTTGACCGGAACGGCATTTATCCGCACAGTCAATAACAAAATAATGATTGGTAATACTATCCTTCCTATGTTTTTCATATTCTTCACGCAAGTACTCCTGTTGAAAACAAACGAATACAAAGCTAGGAAGAAATTCAAGAACTTGCAACTTGTCGGTTTAATCAAGTACATTAAGAATGACTTAATAAAGAATATGGCTATTGAACAGACACTTTTTTCTATTCAACGCTCAGTCCTTCAACCGGAAGCTGTACCCGCCCTGTTCTCTCAGTACCAGTGGCTTCTTTCCGATCTTTTTTATAATTCTGACTGTACATCCTGCCGGAATGTCAATAGTGCTCTCCCCCTCGGCATTCAGTTTCAAGACAATATATCCTTCCTTTACCGGAATTCTGGAATGAATCCACTTCAAATGGAGTAACTCCGGTTTAATGGTATATTCATTCGTCTTCATCGAAGACTGGCTGAAACCGATAAGACCGTTCAATGCGCCTACCACTACCGGGACTCCATTCGCCCCATGACAAAGACTCAGGCCGTACGGACGATTATAAAACACCAGTTGACGGGCGCGGGAAGCATTCATCATAAAGTTCTCCGGGAAACGGGTATGTCCCTGATCCATCCAGTCGCCGAACACACCATAAATATGATCCCATAACTCTTTTATCCGCCCGGCTTTGGCATAAGCCAGAAACTCATAACCCTTCTCATAACTGACCACCTCATAATAGTTAGGCAAATTCGGCAGAATATTTTCAAAGAGGTTGTCATAATGTTCTTCGGGAAAGATATCGGCCAGTATTCCCCAATATTGGGCATGATGCGAAATACGCTTGTCCACAGTCACATTGTCATTCATTGTACCGTTGATGAAGACCTTCCGGTCATCATCCCAAAAATGTTCAAAAATCTTCTTTTTTAGATTCCGGGCCAACTTGCGGTATCTGTCCGCCAATGCACTCTCCTTCCACAGATCCGCGAAATAAGCTCCGGTCACATAATTATAATAGAGCATGATCTGGGCATAGGCCGCCACCCCTTTCCGGACAGGACCGTTATAGGTGGACCATCCGGGGGTATAACCGAACTGCCTGTCTCCATAATTGCCGTGTACAAAACCATTCTCATCCACGATGGAGGCATAAAAATCAAGCAACTGGATGATGCGGTCTTTGTATTGAAGGGAAGTGGCCAAGTCACCGAAACGCAGATAGTTCTGTTTCAGGCCGAACAGGGCATGCAACGGATAATCAGGAATCCCTATATCTGATTTCTGCGGATCAAGCGGCATCAGTGCTATGGAAATTCCGTTTTTTGACACCTGCTGGTCACCGAAAAGATAATCCCCCGCCAGGGTGCTGACCAGCGCATCCATGGACCAGGGAAGAAAATCACGCTTCACCCCGTCCAGATAAAAGCGGTGCATACTAGTATGCAATGTCGCACTGCTCATTTTGAACAGGTTGTTCACATAATCATCATCCGTTTCAAACTGCATCTGGTGCTCTACCGGCCACAATGACGCATCAAAACGAAGGGAGGTAATCTCAGCCCCCTTGTCGCATTCCAGTGAAACATATCGGAGAGCGCGTTCCGGCAAAGTGATGGTGCCTCCTTCTTCTGACAAGGTAACAGGAGCCAATGGATATTGTTCCAGTTTCTTATCATCCCGTTCCAGTGCTTCTTCGGGAGTTTCGCCAACGCGTACGGTTATAGTTCCCTTTCCTTTCGCTTGAAAGGTCAGTGTTCCAATCTCAAGATGGAAAAAGTCGATGAGGACATAACCATTCTTTCCGATACTAATTCCGTCTTTACCTTGCATCTCAGCATTGCGCATGGGGAGTATTTGTGAAGGTTTAATCCGGGCTGTCATATCTTGCGGAGCATCCGGCAGCACGCCCGGTTTATTATACATGACGGCACTCTCGGGTATTGTCCAATGCTCTTTATCCATGCTGACTTGCCATTCATCCGGATTTTCCAGTCCCGCCCCTTTCAGAATGATACAAGGTAATGAGTCATCCGTTGTCACCTCAAACAATAAAGAGGATCTGCCCACGGGTAAAATAACCTGTTTACCGGAAACAGACTGTTTTACACCATTTATATAAAGAATAATATCCGACGGACCCTCCCAGCAAAGACTACTTTCCTTTTTCAATCTTACCTCTTTTCTGAACCAGGCATGATTGTTCTTTGCAAAAAATTTACCCGGATATCCTACATTAACGCAACGCTCTTTTGAGATACGGGCACATTGTTGCTGGTAGAAAGCAGCCAGTTGTCCCGGATACCACATATAGCGACTGTTCCATTCCTCCTGAGATTGCCGGCTCACGATGGTTACATTAGGATCCAGAGAAGGATCGAACTCTTTTGTCTGGGCATAACAACATAAAGATGCTGTTATAAAGATGCCAAGTAATTTTAATCTTTTATTCATATATTTCCTTTCATTCTTTTATCGTTTTCAACCGAAGTGTGCCTTTCAATCCAGCTGAGGATATTTTGACCGTAACATTCCCAGCCTCCTGATCGCTTCGGAGAATAATTTGCATCCTTCCCTGATACATTCGTTTGGAAGTTATGCCATGAAAGAGCTCATCCGTATAATGATCCCCGTTATCCAATGCCACCAATCGTGCCGCACCTTCCATTTGTAAAGTAAGTGGCTCGTTGTAGTCCCATACCGGACGACCTTTTTTGTCTATGACCGTCACGTTTATATATTGCAAGTCCATACCGTCTGCCTTCCAGTCCGTCGGTGTTTCCGCCTCAATCCGGAGTGCCACGGCTTTTCCGGCAGTTTCAATACGATGACGCGCCACTTCTTTGCCCGACTTGTCACGGGCTATTGCCACCACAGAGCCACCGTTGCCATAAGGAACATCCTTCCAATAAATCATATTACGCAGGTTTGCCCGTGTCGTATCGTTTTTTTGAATTCCCATGCTCTGACCGTTTACCAACAACTCTACAGAATGTGCATTAGTGAAGGTGAAGAGTGACCGTCTGCTGCCCGGAGTATGATTCCAGCACTCGTTCAGCGCCATGCGCCCCACTATCACATCATTCCAACTGACGCTTTCCGCTCCCGCCGCATCGACCACTCCGATATGTACTTCAGGAATCTCCGGCATGAAAGCCGTTTTAATAAGATAGGCCTGGGGATAGGGGCGCATGGTATGCTCAAAGAAGGAGTAGTTCCACCCTTTCTTAGGCCATTTATTGGATTCCCCCCAATACTCGACCGAACCCCAATAGGCGATACCGACCATCCGCTCTTTATCCATATTATAATAAGGCTGCAACAAGTTGCTGGTTTCAGCCTCACTCTGGAACAGGATAAGGTCCGGCCGGTATTTCAAATAAGCGTCATATTTGTCCGACTGGTAATTGAACGATGCCACTTCTGTGGCACAAGCCAGTTCAGGCGGTACTAAATAGTCGTTGAACTCCTTGTCGTGCCGGGTTATAGCTCCCGCACGGGCGGGGAACATGGCTACAGTGGTGAGACGTGTATGATCCCATCTCTTTACCAGCTGGTTGAATATGTTATAGGTAGTGATTCCCCAGTCGTTGGTTCCTTCGAAACCTGCCCATCCTTCACGAATCTGAAGTTCGTTTCCCAAGCTCCACAAAATGATGGACGGACGGTTACGGTCGCGTTTGATCCATTCTGTAATCAGTTTGTGCCAGATATGGGTGAATGGCTGGCGTCCGCCCCAATAGTCATTGTCACTCCATTTGTCCGTCAGTTCGTCCACCACCAGTATCCCCACACGGTCTGCAATGCGGGCAAAACTGTCACTGTACGGATTATGTGAGCAGCGGATACAGTTGTAACCGAAGGATTTGAGTTGCAGCATCATGCGTTCGATGGCCTTGTCGTAACAGGTGGCTCCCAGTGCACCCAGATCATGATGGTTGGCATTGCCCTGCAGGAATATCTTCTTCCCGTTGAGTTTGAAGCCGAACTCCGGTGAGAATTCCAGACTGCGGATACCAAACTGTTCGGTCAGGCTGTCCACCACCATACCGTCTGCCGTCACCACCACTTCGGCATTGTAGAGCTGTGGGGACTCACATGACCAAAGTTGCGGATTCTCCAGAGTAAGCGCCGGTAACCTCACTTCCGTGCAGGTCTGGTGCGTATGTTCGGGCATACCGGATTGCACGGAGCCCACTATGACACCTTTCGGATTGCGGAGGGTGGTCCGTATCCGTACATCATGCTTCTGCCAGCCGTCCACCTCAACCTGTACGGCTACCGTTGCTCGGGAGGAGGAAACTTCGGGGGTGGTGATATACACCCCGTGGCGGGCGATGTGTGTGGGATTCTGCACCTGCAGATACACATCACGGAACAGACCGCCTCCCGTGTACCAGCGTGAGCCTTTCTTGGGACCGGTGGAGGCATAAACGGCTACCACGTTTTCTCCGTCGTGACGTAGAAAAGGGGTAAGGTCCGCTTCAAGCCCCACATATCCATAATCTGTCGAGGCTATTTTTGTACCGTTCAGATAAACATCGCCCAGATAAATGATACCTCCGAAATCCAGAACCACCCGTTTCCCTTTCCACGACGGATCGGTAGGGAAAGACTTGCGGTACCATCCTTCGCACATGGGTTTAAATCCGCGTGCACCTCCACCATTTTCAGTCCAAGGTTGTTCGAACTGGAAATCATGAGGAAGGTCCAATGTACGCCAGGAAGAGTCATCCAAGGCAGGTGAGGCGAAATCGGTATTTTTATTCTCGTTTGTAACCAACTGGAATTTCCAGCCAAAGTTAAAAAGGACTTTCTGCTGTGATGCAAAATTTTCCAAAGGTACATTGACCAAAGGGGCTTTTTCCTGTGCTTTCTGATATTGGGCTGTTACTCCGACAGGAACAAGCATCAAGAAAAAAATGATAACGATGTTTTTTATTTGATACATTATTATAAAGAATGAACACCGATTTGTATCGGCTTGTGTGTATTCACAAATATCGGAATTATAAAGAGTTGCAGACATAGAATTTAGTTACGATTCCTGTATCATCGTACAAGTAGTACATATGATGGCTACTCTTTTCTTATCAATCATATGATATCGAGTTGTCATTAGGGCACTCCAATATTTTATAATTGGAATGCCCTAAAACTTATCTTTCAGCAGGCATATCCGGTACTATGGGCCAATATGGATTTTGATAGATAGGAGAATTTTCTACTGTTTTGTTATCGGGGGCGGTAATCAAAAACTGCTTGACCATAATGGGATGTAGATAATGAGCCATACGCCAAGTAAAACCATTATAACAGGTCTGTTTAGAATTCTTCTGGTAAGGGCGCAAGTATTCGCTGACATTAGGTGAAGAAACATTGGAAGCGTCTGATCCATCATATAGCAAATCTGCATACCAAGTCTGCATAGGAGTGTTCCATAAATGGAAACCTTCCGGTATATAAGGTTGTTCAATCAACTGGTCCATAGCACGCCAACGGCATAAGTCCATATAACGAAGCCCATCCGCCATAAATTCACATCGGCGCTCACGACGTATATTATAGAGAGTTGCGTCTATTAACTTACCACCGGAATACGCTCCCCAATCATTTTCCGATACTTTACTCATATCCGTTAAAGCAATAGTCTTTTGAAAATCCTCATCTACATGAGAACGACGGCGGATAATTTTCCAATATTCGGTCGCTGCTCCGTCCAAGGTACCATTCTTTTCATAACTGGCTTCCATGTAATTCAACAAGGCTTCTGTCGCACGATAAGCAATAGAGGCGGTATATCCTTTTGAATTGGAATAATATTTCTGATGGAAAGCTCCTCCTTTGCGTAAGGCATACCCAGTTACATAACGGCGTGCTCCGTCTGTAATGGTAATCAATGGATAAGTTTCTTCAACATTGGCAGTCTCACCAACCACATCTTTTATTAAGATGTTATGTTGTCCGGGTTCTTTCAGAAAGATAACCAATCGGCTATCTCTGTTTTGACGAACGTCGTGTATGGTTTTGTCTCCCATATAATATCCATCTCCGTTCATATAATCACCGTGGGTATAAACAGGAGTGCCGTCAGCCATCAAAAAGTTATTCACAAAGCTGCGAGTGACACCCACGCCATTGTTTCCCCAGCTGGCATATACATTTACGTTGTGGTGCACTAAGTTATAAGCGTATCTACGCCATAACAGAACTTCGTCGACTGAAGATAAATCTTCTTGAGCAAACATGTCAAAATAAGGGTTAGCATCTTCGTTAGTTGACTGCTGCAGAACGCCTGTATTTTCTGTAAGTCTGTTTTTATAGCGTTCTGCGATATCTTTAGAGGCAGTCATGGCGATTTCCAAGAAATAATCTATCTCACTGTCAATATTCCCACTGGGATACTGATAAGTGGAATTATAATCTTTTGTCTTGCCAGGCCAACCGTCACCATTGGGTACAAAAGCCGTATTCTTAAAATATTTCAACCAAGTACCTTCAAATAGAGCCACACGCGACTTTAATAAAATAGCAGCATCCGCATTTATTCTGGTTGTCGGCATATTTTTAGCTTTTAACAAAGTAATAGCTTTATCCAAATCACTTAGAATAAAGCGAGCCACTTCATTGCGTGGTGATCGTTTACTGGCTTCACTCAATGCTTCTTTGTCGTCCAGCAATGGGTGGGTAATTATGGGAAAATCTCCAAACAGCTGATAACGTTTAAAATATTCACAAGCACGTAAAAAAAATAATTCACCAATATAATGTTTTATGCTGTTAAGATCACCATTGATGGTATTGGCATTGCCGCTCAAGTCGTTTCCATCAGCATTTTTATCTCCAAAATTAGGCAACACATTCGATAATACAAAATTGATTTTGTATATTTTATCAAAGTTCCAATTGCTGGTTTCCGCATTGTCCACTTTCCACAAGGTGGAAGTAAAACGATTGGGGGCTGTAACCTCTATTTGATTGTCCGTTGTTGCATCATCTTTGTAGATGCCATATGTATTTCCTGTTCCGTGAGAGGGAAGAATATCAGAGTACAAATTATCTGCAGAGGCTTGAATATGGGTTGCCTCTGTAAAATATACTTCTGGGGAAATAGATGCCTCAGGTACTTCATCCAAATAGTTATCGCAAGCAGTAAATATAAATCCTGATGAAGCGATTAGTACAGATAAGAATATATGTTTTATTTTCATTGTATATGTATATTAAAGTGTTAAACTTAAGCCAAAAGACCAGGTGCTTGATAACGGATAAGCATTACCACCATTACCTCCACTAATTGTTTCCGGATCAAACAAAGAAGACAATGATGTTCCAGTCCAAAGATTTTCTCCGGAAACAAACACACGGCATTTGGTCAAACCCATACTTTTCATCCATTTTGCTGGGAAAGTATAACCTAATTGGAAATTTTTTAAACGGATATAGGATGCATCTTGCAAATAACG